>Ga0206129_10000364_pt1 | contig 73577 bp, 66 predicted proteins | sample Helgoland_Spring_8_FD_148616 | JGI IMG/M metagenome (GOLD analysis project Ga0206129, IMG submission 148616) | Pelagic subsurface seawater microbial communities from Kabeltonne, Helgoland, North Sea - Helgoland_Spring_Bloom_20160502_2 | ecosystem: Environmental > Aquatic > Marine > Epipelagic ... | reverse complement strand
GTCGCCGATTTGCAACACCACGAGCCCGTTCATTTGGCCGGCCGCCGCGCCCTCCGACTCGATGCGGATCGTGCCCTTGCCGATTTCCTCCTGGATGCGCTCGCGGATGCGGTCGACCCGGAATTCGCGGCGTTCCAGCGAGCGGTCGATGTCGGCGGCCGTCACCAGGTCGCGGCCCGCCTCTCCGGCCCAGTGATCGGCCTCGATCAGCACGTCCCGCAGGGTCTCCATCTTCAGCGAGAGCTTCCCGGAATCGGAGGCCATGCGCACGCTGTATTCGCAGAGCCGGCCAACGCCACCGGCGTCCAACGCCCGCGTCTCCGCATGCTGGGCCAGCCCGGCAATGACCCGGTGGAAGTCGCCCAGCGCGCTGTCGCTGCGCTCGATATCCTCGTCGAAATCCGCGATCACCTTGAACTGGTCCTGAAAGTCCGGATCGTAGGCGCTCAGCAGATAGTGCAGCATGCGGTCGCCCATCAGCACGACCTTGACGGTCAGCGGAATGCTTTCCGGCTGCAGGGTGATGGTGCTGGGGAAGCCATAGAGTTGCGCCGCCGACTCGATCTCGATGGTAGACCGCCTCAACGCCTGTTTCAGCGCCTCGTAGGCCATGGGCCGGGAGAGCAGGCGTTTGGCATCGATCAGCAGATAGCCGCCGTTCGCCCGGTGCAGCGCGCCAGCGCGGATCAGATGGAAGTCCGTCACCAGCGAGCCCATCTCCGAGCGGTGCTCGATGCGGCCGATCAGGCGCTCATGGGTGGGGTTGTCCTCCCACACCACCGGCGCGTGGGTCAGGTCGGCACTGTCGGCGATCAGGTTGACGCCATAGCGGCGCAGCAGCGGATTCTGGCCGTCTTGAACCTGGACCGGCGCCTGCGCCGTCTGGGCGGCGATGTTGAGAATGGCCTCCGCATTGGCGACCATGTCGGCTTTCAGCGCCTGCAAATGCTCCGGAATTTCCGCCACTTCGGCATAGGTCTGCTCCAGGTTGGCGATCAGGCCGCTGACCGCATAGGTGGCGGTCTCCTGGTTCAGTTCGCGCAGCTTGTCCTGGGTCTGCTTCACCCAGAGCGGCACCTGTTGCAGCAGCTCCTGCAGCTTGTCCTGCAATTCCTTGATCTTGTGTTCGATGGCCTCGCGGTCGGCCTGGCTGAGGGCCTGGAACACCTGCGGCTGCATGACATTGCCGTCATGCATGGGCGCGAACGAGAAGCCCATGGGCGTTCGCAGAAAGGCGATGGAGTTGGCCTGTGCTTCCTTCTCGATCGCGCCGAAAGCCTGTTCCTGGCGGTCTTTCAGCTCCTGCTCGATCAATTGGCGGTGGCTGCGATAGTCCTCGCCTTCGAAGGTGGCGGTCAGCACCTCCCGCAGGTCGTCCACCAGCCGCGCGATATCCGCCTTGAACGCCCGCCCCCGGCCGGTGGGCAGGCGCAGCACGTTGGGCAGGTGCGGCTGCTGGAAATTGTAGACATAGCACCAATCGTCCGGCGGGGGCTGGTTTGCGGCCGCCGCCTCGACAAAGCGCTGGGTCAGATAGCGTTTGCCGATCCCCTCGTTGCCGACGGTGAAGATGTTGTATTCGGGCCGGCGGATGGCCGTGCCGAGCTTCAGCGCCTCCATCCAGCGGTGCTCGCCGCCGACATGGGCCAGCGGCTCCAGTTCGGCGGTGGTGCGAAAGGGCAACCGGGCGGAATCGCAGCGCCAGCGCAGGTCGGCGGCGGCAAGTGCGGTGGGTGTCGATGGCATTGGCGCGTCCCTTCAGATGCGGCATGCCGTACACTATCGACCGGCCGGATACGGCCCGCCTTGAGATGGATCAAACCGGTCGCCGACAGCGGCGCAGGACGACCAGGATCGCCGCACCGGCCAACAACAGCGCCCATGCGGCGGGTGCGGGAACCGGGAGGGTCTCGCCACGCCGGGGAGGCTTCGCATCCGGCGGTGGCGTGGGGTCGGGAAACCGGGTGCTATCCGGGAATCCGTCATTGCCGCCGCCCCCGAACCCCCCTGACCCGCCGCCGCCGGAGCCCGGCGTCGGAACGGGCCGAGGGCCCGGCGTCGGAACGGGCCGAAGGCCCGGCGTCAGAACGGGCCGAGGGCCCGGGTGCCCGTCATTTCGCGGCGGCGGCGCTACCGCATGGACATTGCCGCCCGAACCGCTGGGAGCCGCACCGCTGGGGCCCGAACCGCTGCGGCCCAAACCGTTGCCGAACACCATGTTGAACGGCACATCCCAGCGCGGCAGGGCGGCCCCGGCGCCCGGGTCATCGGGCGCCGGGGCATCGTCGGCGCCAACGCGATCGCCGGCCGATGCGGCGCTGCCGGTCCCGCCCTCCACGAGCGGCGCACTGGTGACGACCATGTCGTCTGTCAAAGCCGGGTCGGCGAACACCACATCGTTGCCGCAGACCGCGGTGCCCCAGACCAGCGGCAGAACGGTCGGTGGCGGATCGGCAAAGCGCAGCGTGACCCGCACCACCCTGCCCGGCCCCGCGGGGTGCGGCAGCCAATCCACGGTTGCGCCGACGTCCTCCCGAAGCTCACCTTCGGCCATCCACACCGGCACGCTGGCCTGCGCCAGCCATTGGCCGTCCGGGCCCCGCCAGCGCCAGCCCTGACCGTAGGTATGGCGCAACAGGTCGTCCGGCCGGTGCCAGCGCGAGACCCGGTACACCTGGCCCTTGCGGACCGTGTCGGGCCGCTGCACGCCGCGGTCGCCGGTCGCGCGCACGTCGCTCATGACCACGGCGGTTTCGAACGCGCCATCCCCATCCAGGTCGAGCGCCAGATCGGCGGGCGCGACGAGGCGGCCGGCCGAGAGCACGTTTCGCTCGGGAAAGCGTGTGACCAGGAGCAGGACCGCGCCCCTGTCGGTCCAACCGACGCCAACCGCCGTCGTATCGAAGATCGGCCCGCCGACGGTATCCTGCCATGCCTGTTCGTCGTGGGCGGCCGTCCGGTCCCGGGCCAGGGATGTGTCGTCGCCATACCAGTGGCTCACCGGCGCAAGCGCCCGGGCCCAGGCCGGGGGGGCGTCCACGACGGACGACGCATCGGGATGCGAGCCGGCATCCGCCGCTGCCAATGGGGCGGCGGGCCAGGCAGCGAGAAGCAGGAGGCAGACCAGGGGCCGCAGCCGGCCCCCCTGCCGTGCGGTTCGGCGGTGGTGTCCCATGGCGAGAGCGTCGCCGATATTTCAAAAAATCCGCGAAACCGGCAAAGCTGACATTTCGTTGAAATTTCGGGAAAATTCGACGAAATGCCAGGACACGGGGAAATGCCAGGGCACCGGGAAATGTCAGGGCACGGGGAAATGCCAGGGCACCGGGAAATGCCAGCATACCGGCGGCCCCTGGTGGCCGCGCCGAAGGCGTCAGCGCCGCTTTGCGCGCTCTTCCCTGACGCAAGCGGTCTGAACCTCGCCTGCGGCTTCCTCGACCGCCGGCCCGAACCGCGCCCAGGCCGATCTGGAATTGCGGAACAGCTTGCAACGTTTCTCACGGATATGGGCCAGGGAGGGGAGGGAGGCTGTTTCCTGATAGAAATACACCGCACCCGCGCCAACGAGGAAACCGGCATTGTGGCGGCCGCTATGGAAGACCGTATGCAGATCGTCCGTGATGCTGAGTTTGACGCGATGCACATGCAACTGCACGTTTTCGAGGGTTCCATGACGCCGGGCGGTGGTCAGTTCGGCTCGCAGAAACATACCTTTCGTGCCCACCAGGCGCGCGCTGCGCCCGGCCGCATCGACCGATATATCGGCGAGGCTTAAACTATCCTTTCCGCTTTCGATCAACGCATTTTCTTCCTTTTTCGACAAACCTTGTTTACTTGAAAGATAAATTTCGCCAAAATCACTATAAATTTGAACTTTCTTCTTACCAATAGTCCAAATCCATTTGGCCGAACGCGAGATCGCTATGTTATTAGAGACAAAGACAGGGTCCGTATCCTCCAAAGTGCCATGCAGTTTGACAATTCGCCGCCATTGGCCCTCCCGCGTGGGACTCGTCCAAAGACAGCCCTGCCCGGCCAGCACACGCGCCGTGGTTTTCGGATCGCGGACGATGGAAAACTGACCATAATCGAGCTCTGCGTCCCCGACACATTCCTTAATCGAAACCTTAACGTCTTTCTTTGGAACGCCCCCAGCAACCGCAAAATCTTCATTGAGCAATGTGTCCCTAGGGTTGTCGCCAAGGCCGGAAAGAGGCCCCGTTGAACCGACCTGCTCGGTGCAGGCGGAAGAGACCCCGCTCTCCAAGGTCCGACTCACGATACGATCCCGGTCGGCTTCGAAGCGGAACCACTTCCATTCTTTCACATCCGTCTGTTTCATGGTCCACGACAAGACCAGACCGTCGGCGGCGTCGCAAAACCAGACCGCCTCGCCGGCAAACCGGGGCGGAGGTGACCCGCCGTTCTTCCCGGACACCATGTCTTCCGGGTTTCCCTCAGCCGTTACGGGAACCCATCGCGAATCTGTGACCGCTTCCGCACTACCTCCGGAAGCAACCTTTGTGGAAAAATCGAGCCAGTTCAGGCCATCCTCCTGCAAGGCGTACCGGACACTGCCGCTATCGTTTCCGTCGCAATCGCTCGCGGCGTAGGCCTTCATCCCCTCCCATTCGAGACAGGTCAGATCAACGGCATCGTTTCCGTTCTGCACCGTCCGGGCCCGCCGCCAGGTGCGCCCCCAATCGAAGCTGGTCAGCACCGTCCCCTTGTCTCCGACGGCCCAGCCGGTCGGGCCCGAATAGCCAAAGGGCACCTGCTCCGGCGACAGGACCAAGATGTCCTTAAGATCGGCGGTCGTTTCGGTCCAAGCAAACCGCCACGTCGCCCCTTCGTCAACCGAGGACGCTATGCTTCCGCCCGCGCCGACGGCCCAATACTTGAAGGGGCCGTTGCCGTTATCGGCCGGCGCTTGCTTGGCCCGGTCTGGTTCGCTCTGAGGCTTCGCTTTGAAGAGCGTCTGCCGATAGGTCCGATGCCATTGCGGAAACACCCGGCGCACACGGATGCCGGAGCCCTCCGGCACCGCCTCGCCTTGCTGCACCGCCTCGCCTTGGGGCACCGCCTCGCCGTACAGCACCTTCTCAAACGTCTTGATGGCGTCGTCAGTTCTTTTTTCCAGGCTCGGCGGGGGTTTTTCTTTCGGGCTCACCGGGGGTTTTTCTTCCGGGCTCGCCGGGGGCGGGTCAGCGGCGTTGTCGGCCGATTGCGCCCGTCCCACGAAACCGGCCATGCCAGCCCCCGCGGCCAACACCACCGCCGCCGCCAGCACCGTCCGAAGCCAAATCCGGCATCCCCGCATCCCTGCCTCCCCCCAGTCGCCGTTCCGTATCACCCTGGTGTGCCTTGCCATCGCTTCATTGAGGCCCAACTTCCGCCACAGTGCAAGCCTTCGTGCGCGGCATCGCGTCCCCCGCGGCGCTGCCTTTGCCCTTCCGCCCGCCGCCGGCTCGCGCTAGGCTGCGGGTTGAAAACCATCGGCACCGCAAGCATCCGACGAGGCGAGGGAACCCCATGCATTTCGAATTCAACGACCGCACGAAGGAGTTGTGCGCGCGCGTCCAGGACTTCATGGACCGCTACATCTATCCGAATGAAGACCTGTATTATCAACAACTTGACGAGGCCGACTCGCGCTGGTGCGTGGTACCGATCCTCGAAGAGGTGAAGCAGAAGGCGAAGGACGAAGGCCTCTGGAACCTGTTCCTGCCGGAAAGCCAGAATGGCGCGGGCCTGACCAACCTGGAATACGCGCCGATCTGCGAGATCATGGGCCGCGTCAACTGGGCGCCGGAGGCGTTCAACTGCTCCGCGCCCGACACCGGCAATATGGAAGTGCTGGAGCGTTACGCCAGCGAGGACAACAAGAAGAAGTGGCTGACACCGCTGCTGAACGGCGAAATCCGCTCTGCCTTCGCCATGACGGAGCCGGCGGTCGCTTCGTCCGACGCGACCAACATCGAATGCCGGATCGAGCGCGAGGGCGACGAATACGTCATCAACGGCCGCAAATGGTGGACCAGCGGCATCGGCGATCCGCGTTGCAAGATCATGATCCTGATGGGCAAGACCGACCCGTCCGCCCCCACCTACCGCCAGCAATCCATGATCCTGGTGCCGCGGGAGACGCCCGGCATCACGGTCGAGCGCATGCTGCACGTCATGGGCTTTGACGACGCCCCGCACGGCCACGGCCAGGTTTTGTTCGAGAATGTGCGCGTGCCCAAGGAAAACATGCTGCTGGGCGAGGGCCGCGGCTTCGAAATCGCCCAGGGCCGCCTGGGCCCGGGCCGCATCCACCACTGCATGCGCATTATCGGCGTCGCCGAGCGCGCGCTGGAAATGATGTGCAAGCGCGGCGCCGAGCGGGTGACCTGGGGCAAGCAGCTGGCCGACCGCGACAACTTCATGGAACGGGTCGCCGACGCGCGCATCAACATCGAAATGTGCCGCCTGCTGACGCTCAAAGCCGCCTACATGATGGACACGGTCGGCAACAAGGCCGCCCGCCAGGAAATCGCGATGATCAAGGTGGCCGCGCCGAACATGGCGCTGGAGATCATCGACAACGCGATGCAGGCCCATGGCGGCGGCGGCATGAGTCAGGCGTTCAAACTGGCCTTCATGTGGAGCCGGATGCGGGCGCTCCGCTTCGCCGACGGCCCGGACGAGGTGCACCGCCAGCAGATCGCCAAGCTGGAGCTTCGCCGTCAGGTCGACTGGCCGCCGCGCCAGCCGCGCTAGCCGCGCTAGGCGGCGTCTTCATTTGAGGGCCAGCCGCGCTAGGCGGCGTCTTCATTTGAAGGATTGCCAAAGGGTGGCTTGCGAACCTTCCGTCATCATCGGCCCCGTCCGGTGATGGCGATCCTTGCTGGCAGCCGTTTTATTGCTCGCCTTTTTTCGCGAGCGATTCCACGGCTTCCTGCAGGGCGGCGATGCGATGGCGGAGTTCGGAAATATCGTTCTCCGACTCGGCCTGGGGCGGTGGCGGGGGCGGCGGCTGTTCGGCTTGCCCGGTGGCAGCGCCGGAGGTGACCGGGTTGAACATGCGCACCGCCTGGTCGAACAGCGCCAGTTGCTGGCGCTGCATCTCCTCCAGCGCCGGCGGCATCATCCCGCCGAACGAGGACGAGACCTGGCGCTGCACTTCCTGCTGGTGGCGCGCGTACCAGCCCATGGCGGTTTCCAGATACTGCGGCAGCGTCCAGCGCATATTGTCTTCGTACATCGCGATAATCTGGCGCAGGAAGCTGATCGGCAGCAGTTTCTGGCCGCGGCTTTCCTCCTCGACGATGATCTGGGTCAGAACCGAGCCGGTCAGATCCTCCTGGCTCTTGGCATCGACCACGCGGAAATCGACGCCCTCCTGCACCATTTTGCGCAGGTCGTCGAGCGTCACATAGCTGCTGGTTGCGGTGTTGTAGAGCCGACGGTTTGCGTACTTCTTGATGACAACGTCATCCCCATCCGAACCGCTTTTGCTGCGTTTCTGGGACATCGACGGAACCTCCTTGGTGCTGCCCGTGCGCAAAGGTGCCTTGAGCATGTGCACAATAGATCAATAGCCGGCTTGGCCTCGGCCCTCAAGAGTGCCAAAAAAACAATCATGCGATTGCGCCCGCAACCGCGAAGGCTCAATGGGTTTGACCATGGCCATCCGCTCCACCGATCCGCCTCAACCGCCCCGCGTCGGACCGCGGCCGCTCTGGCTGCATCTCGGCACCGCGGCGATGTCCTGGAGCAGCGCTGCCCTGCCGGCCGCGCTCTGGGCCAGCAGCCTGCGCGGCACCGACCCGCGGATGGAACTGCTGACCATGATCGATCTGGCCACCCGGCGCTATGGCCGCCTGGCCACCGGCATCGTCGCCTATCAGACCCATCCCTACCGCCGCGCCGTGCCCGCGCCGCCGGTGCTCTGGCGCTGCGAGGGGATGGCGGTATTGGACTATGGCGAAGACCGAAACCCCGGCGCGCCGCCCATCCTGATCGTGCCGTCGCTGATCAACAAACACTACATTCTGGACCTGCACGAAGAACAGAGCTTCGTCCGTGCCCTGGCCCATGCCGGCTACCGGCCCTTGCTGGTGGCATGGGACGGGTTTGCGGGGGCGAGCGAGCCGGTCACCATTGACGCCTGCGTTTCCGAGAAGCTGGCCGGCGCGTTGACGGCCATCCTCGCCGCAACCAAGCAGCGCCCGGTGCTGCTGGGCTATTGCCTGGGCGGGCTGCTGGCCCTGGCGCTGGCCGCGCTCCGGCCTGGGGAGGTGGCCGCACTGGCCTTCATGGCCACACCCTGGGACTTTCACGCCGGCGATTGCCGTCTCGCCCAGGCCGCCCCCGGGGCGCTCGCCATGATCGAGCCCGTTTTACAGATGCTGGGGCACATGCCGGTGGATGCGGTGCAGTCGCTGTTCTACGCCATAGACCCGTTCCAGGTGATCGAGAAATTTCTGCGCTTCGCCGAGATCGCCCCGGCGTCCGAGGAAGCCGCCCGCTTCGTCGCCCTGGAGGACTGGCTGAACGATGGCCTGCCCCTCGCCGCCCCGGTCGCCCGCACGCTGCTGGGCGAGTGGTACGGCGGGAACGCGCCGGCGCGCGGCGCCTGGTCGGTTGGCGGCGTCCGCATCGACCCGTCGCACGTAACCCATCCCGCCTTTGCGATGCTGCCGAGCCGCGACCGCATCGTGCCGCCCGCCAGCGCCGAAGCTCTGGCCCTCGCCCTGCCGCATGCGGAGGCCGTCACCGTGGATGCCGGCCATATCGGCATGGTGTCGAGCCGCCACGCACCGCGCACCGTTTGGCCGCTGCTGTTGCACTGGTTGCAGAAGACCCTTGCACCCACCGCCTGAGGCTGTGGCGGTTTCCCGATTGTGCACTGCAGCATTTCGGTTTAAGTAATGTTATCCGATCCACTGCCCGGCCCCCGAGGGAGACCTTGCCGATGAGCACCGAAGTCGTTATCGCCCACGCCGCCCGTACCCCCATCGGCTCGTTCGGCGGCGCGCTCTCCTCGCTCGCACCGGCCGACCTCGGCACCATCGCGGTGAAGGAAGCCATCGCCCGTGCCGGCATTGCGCCGGAAGACGTGTCCGAAGTCATTCTCGGGCATGTGCTGACCGCCGGCCAGGGCCAGAACCCGGCCCGCCAGGCCTCGATCCGCGCCGGCCTGCCGGACATGGTGCCGGCCTACACCATTAACCATGTCTGCGGCTCCGGCCTGAAGGCGGTCGGCCTGGCCGCGCAAGCAATCCGCGCGGGCGACAGCTCCGTCGTCGTCGCCGGCGGCCAGGAAAGCATGAGCCAGGCGCCGCATGCGATGTATCTGCGCAACGGCACCAAGATGGGCGACACGGCCATGGTCGACACCATGATCCGCGATGGCCTCTGGGATGCCTTCAACGGCTACCACATGGGCAACACGGCGGAGAACGTCGCCGAGAAATACCAGATCAGCCGCGAGGACCAGGACGAATTCGCGTGCTGGAGCCAGCAAAAGGCCGAGGCGGCGATGAAAGCCGGCCGCTTCGCCGACGAGATCGTCCCGGTCACGATCAAGAACCGCAAGGGCGACGTGGTGGTCGATAGCGACGAATACCCGCGCCACGGCACCAATATGGAGCTTCTGGCCAAGCTGCGCCCGGCCTTCACCAGGGATGGCTCGGTGACCGCCGGCAACGCCTCCGGCATCAACGATGGCGCTGCCGCGCTGGTGATGATGAGCGGCGAGGAGGCCGAGAAGCGTGGCGTGCAGCCGCTTGCCCGCATTGTCAGCTTTGCCCAGGCGGGCGTCGACCCGGCCTATATGGGCACCGGCCCGATCCCGGCCTCCCGCCGGGCTCTGCTGAAAGCCGGCTGGGAAGTGGACGAACTCGACCTGATCGAAGCCAACGAGGCCTTCGCCGCCCAGGCGCTGGCCGTCGGCAAGGACCTGGGTTTCGACCCAGAGAAGCTGAACGTCAACGGCGGCGCCATCGCCCTCGGCCATCCGATCGGGGCTTCCGGGGCGCGCGTGCTCACCACTCTGCTGTTCGAGATGCAGAAGCGTGACGCGAAAAAGGGCCTCGCCACGCTCTGCATCGGCGGCGGCATGGGTGTTGCCATGTGCGTGGCACGGGACTGACACGGATCGCTGCGGCGCCCGGATGTTAACCCTTAAAGGCTACGCCATCCGCGTGGCCTTTTTCCGTCCCCTTTTCCGGATGCAGGGCGGCATTTGCGGGCGCGCCTGCAACGGCCATCGTGGACAGTGCCGTCGCCGAGGTCGGTTCGGACGTCGTTTTCAGCTATAGCGGCACCCCCGATACGGGCGGCGCAACAATATTGGCGGCCAACGCCCTTACCGAGGGGGTCGTCTTTCCTGATAGCGGGACCGGTGTCGCAACCATCGGTTTCGGTTTCGGCCTTTCCGACCGCCTGGCCGGTGTTGCCTCAATTCCCATTGTGGAATCTCACGAGGTTGTTGAGAGCGGTTCGATGCCGACAGATGGTCCCCATCCGTTGGCTGAACCGAACCACCGGATTATGGAAATAGGGGGCCGCAAAGCCTGATGATTTTTCGCCACCCCTCCCCTATAGGGTTGCGCCATGAGTGATCGCACCTACCCCACCCGCCCCTGGAGCGGAGTCGGCGTGGTCGTCTGGAAAGGCGACCATGTCCTGCTGATACAGCGCGGCAAGGAACCGATGCGCGGCTGCTGGTCCATCCCCGGCGGCAGCCACGATCTCGGCGAGACGGTCCGCGAGGCCGCGGTGCGCGAGGTGATGGAGGAGACCGGCGTCGCCATCGACCTCGGCCCGATTGTCGATGTGATCGACACGGTCCGCCGCGACGGCGACGGCCGCATCCACACGCACTACACCCTGGTGGATTTCGCCGCCACCTGGGTCTCCGGCGAGCCGGTGCCCGCCGACGATGCCATGAACGCGGAATTCGTGCCATTCGACGAGGCGCTCGGCCGCCTCACCTGGAGCGAGACCGCCCGCATCATCCGCGAATCCCGGCGGCTGCTCGGCCTGGACCGGACGGAAACCGGCCGATGCTGATGGGCCTGTTCGACATCCGGAAGCGCGATCCGGACAGCCCGAATATCGTGGCGCTGCCGCCGGTGATCCATGCGCTCGGCTTCCTGGCCGGGTATGCCTGCAATATCTGGTGGGGTTGGAGCTTCGGCCTTGGCCAGGCGCTGGGCGCCGGCTGGGTGCTGGTGCTGGGCGGCGGCCTGCTGGCCGGCTGGGCCGCCTGGCTGTTCCGCGATGCCGGCACCAACATCCCACCGACCGAGCCCGCGACGGCGCTGGTCACCGGCGGTCCCTACCGCTTCACCCGCAACCCCATGTATATCGCCCTGGCCCTGGCCCAGATCGGCCTTGCCGGCCTGCTGGATGCGCCGGCGGTGCTGCTGGCGCTGGCCGGCGTCATCCTGCTGATGCACTGGGGCGTGATCCTGCGCGAGGAAGCCTATTTGGAGGCCAAGTTCGGCGAGGCTTTCGAAGCCTACAAACGCGCGACCCGTCGCTATTTCTGAGCGGGTCGCTGCCTGCTCTCTCCCGGGGGCTATTCGGAGGAGTACCGCGTCAGTTGTTCGCGCAAAGGGTCGGCGATGGGGTTTTGTGCCGTTTCCTCCAGCACGATCCGGCGGGGATCGACTTCGCCGTTGTAGACCTGGGCATTGAAGTCTTCGCGCCGGGCAACGACGGCGCCTTCCAGCGAGGCACCGACGAACAGGCCCTTGGTGTTGGAATAGGTGTAGACGTCGGTGCCGAGCGAGGTGGTGGTGGAGGCTTCAACGCCGGTGCCGACCGGGCCCGCGGCTGCGCTGACATCGCCGCCGAGCTTGGCCTGGTCTTCCATCAACGCGCGCAGCGCCTTGTCCGACATGATAATCAGCAACGCCTCCGACGACTGCCCGCCCACCTGAAAACCGAAGCTGAGCGACGCCAGGCTGTAGAAGGCGGGATACGACCAGGAGCCGTCGGCGCGGCGCGCCAGCAGAACGCCATTCCCCCCCTCGCCGCCGACGAACAGGGCGCCCTTGATCAGGGACGGAAAGATCATGATGCCCTTGGCGTTGCGGGCGAGCGCCCTGGCGTCGGCCATTTTCGGCGAGGCCTCGAACCGCTCCAGCGTGAACTGGGCGCGGGAGAGCAGTTCGCGCTGGGCGGTCAGATCGGCGGCCCGCGCGGCCGGTACCGCCAGAACGACCAGCAGCGCGGCTGCGAAGAAACGCTTGAACGAAATCACTTTGCCGGATCTCCTCATTCGGACGATTGCAGCAGCAGCCCGCGGCGGCGGGCGATGCGGAAGGTGTACAAAAACAGGGCCAGCGTGCCGGCCAGGTAGGCGATATTGAGCAGGACCGCGCGCCAGAACAGGTCGAACCGGAACGCGCCATCGATCATCACCGCCCGCATGCCCTCGAACACGTAGGCGGTGGGCAGGCTCCACGCAATCCATTGCACCGATTCGGGCAAAACCGAGACGGGATAATAGACCGCGCTCAAGGGTGCGATGGCAAAGACCGAGACCCAGGCAATCGTCTCCGCCCCCAGGCCATAGCGCAGCAGCAGCGCGCAGACGGCAACCGCCACCGCCCAGCTGAACACCATCAGGTTCGCAAAAAAGGCCACCAGCGCCAGCCCCATGTCGAAAACCGAATACTCGTAAAGCAGGATCGCCACGAAGGCCGCCGGCAGCATGCCAGCCACCGTGCGCAACAGGCTGACGACCATCAGGCCGGTCATCACCTCCCACGGGCGCACCGGGCTGCAGAACATCTGGCCCAGATTGCGCGACCAGAGCTCCTCCAGGAAGGAGACCGAGACGCCCAACTGGCCGCGGAACAGCGTATCCCAAAGCAGCACGCCGGCAATCAGCGCACCCGACGCCTGCACCAGCCAGGACGAATGCTGGATAAAGAATTTGGTGATCAGGCCCCAAAGCAGGATTTGCATGATCGGCCAGTAGGCCAGCTCCACCATGCGGATCCAGGAGCCGCGGTAAATGTAGAAATGGCGCAGCAACAGCGCGCCCATGCGACCGAGGCTCGCCGAAACGGCACTCATGCCCGCCCCTCCCCTTCCGCCGCGCCGCCGCGGGCGATGGCCAAAAACACCTCTTCCATGTCGCGGCGGCCGAAACGGCGGATCAACTCCGCCGGCGCGCCCTCGGCAACGATGCGGCCCTTGTGCATCATCAGCACATAATCGCACAGGCGCTCCACCTCCGGCATGTTATGGGAGGCGAGCAGGATCGCCGCGCCGGTCTCTCGCCGATAGTCTTCCAGATAGCCGCGGATCCAGTCTGCCGTATCCGGGTCGAGCGAGGCGGTGGGCTCGTCCAGGAACAGGACTTTCGGGCGGTTCAACATGGCCTTGGCCAGCGACAGCCGCGACTTCTGCCCGGCGGAGAGCGTGTTGGCGCGGCGCGGCAGCAGGCCGGCCAGGTCCAGCTCCGCCGCCAGTTCGCGGATGCGCTGGCGGCTGTTGCGCACGCCATAGAGGCCGGCATAAACCCGCAAATTCTCCCAGACCGTCAACCGGCCCGGCAGTTCCGCATAGGGGGAGGAGAAGTTGGTGGCCGGCAGGGCATCATAGCGGCGGCTTGCCATGTCGTGCCCCAGCACCAGCGCCCGGCCATCGGTTGGCAGCAGCAGGCCCAACAGCATGGCGATGGTGGTGGTCTTGCCGGCGCCATTGCCGCCCAGCAAGCCAACCACCTGGCCCGCACCAATCGCAAACGAAATGCCATCGACGGCACGGACGTGGCCGAAATGCTTGGTAAGCCTTTCGGCCAAGATGGGCGGATCGTAGCTTGCGGATGTCATCACAGGGCCGATAGATAGTGCGCCTCGCAACAAAGTCCATCAGCCTGCTTGCCGCGCCGGCTGTCGATAACCGGATCGGAACCGCCCGTTGTCCCGCCGCTCGCCGCAAATCCGCGTCCGTTCGCACACGCTCGTCGCCATTCGCTGGGTCGGTGTGACGGGCCAGGGGGCGACGCTGCTGGTGGTCTATTACGGGCTCGGCTATGTCTTTCCGATCGTGCCCGCCATTGCCGCGGTAACCGCGTCGGCGGCGCTGAATCTGTTCGTGCTGCTGCGCCACTGGGCCAGGCCGCATATCGGCGAGCGCGATGCGGCGCTCTATCTGGGCTTCGACATTCTGCAACTGGGCGCGCTGCTCTATCTGACCGGCGGCATTCTCAACCCCTTTCTGGTGCTGATCCTGGCCCCCATTGTCGTCTCGGCAACGGTGCTGTCATCGGCCAGCACGGTGGTGTTGTCGTTGCTGGCTATGGGCACGGTGACCTTCCTCGCCTTCCGCCATCTGCCGCTGCCGACCCCGCACCCGATGGCGCAGCCGGACCCGGTGTTCGTGCTGGCGCTTTGGATTGCCATGGTGCTGGCGATCACCTTTACCGCCGGCTATGTCTACCGCGTCGCCCGCGAGCAGCGGCGCATGCAGGATGCCCTGGCGGAGGCGCAGGCGGCGCTGGCGCGGGAGCACCAGGTCTCCGCCGTCGGCGCCATCGCCGCCGCTGCGGCACACGAACTCGGCACGCCGCTCGCCACCATCTCGGTTGTCGCCAAGGAACTGGTGCGCGACCTGCCGGAGGGCAGCGAGTGGGCGGAGGATGCGGACCTGCTGCTTAGCCAGGCGCAGCGCTGCCGCGATATCCTGGCCGAACTCTCCGCCCGGCCGCGCGGCGACACGGGCGAGAGCTTTTACAAAGGGCCGATCAGTTCTCTGGTCGAGGCGGTCTCCGAAAGCCGCGGCCAGGCCGGTGCGCCGGTCAGGATCGAGCGGGAACCGGACGCCGAAGCCGGCGCCGCCGAGCCGCGGGTGCTGCGCCGGCCGGAAATCGTGCACGGCATCGGCAATTTCGTCTCGAACGCCCGCCAGTTCGCAAAAACAGAGGTTTTGGTAACGATCTGGTGGGATGACATAAGTTGCCGTATTACGGTGCAGGATGACGGCCCCGGTTTTTCCCCCAGCATTTTAAGTCGCCTCGGCGAACCTTATGTCTCGACCAGGCGCGAATCGGATGAGCATATGGGGCTGGGTGTTTTTATCGCGCAGACCCTGCTGGAGCGGACGGGCGGGCGCGTGGAATTCGACAATCGCGCCGACGGTGGCGCGGAGGTGGTGGTGACCTGGCCGCGCAACCGCCTGGAAGAGGAGGACCAGATATGAACGACATGTCTCCCGCCGTTGCGGAACTGAAGGAACGCACGCTGCTGATCGTCGATGACGACCCGCCGTTCCTGCGCCGCCTCGCCCGCGCCATGGAGCGCCGCGGCTTCGAGGTGCAGACCGCGGAGAGTGCGGCGGGCGGTGTTGCCGCCGCCCGCACCAAGCCGGCCTATGCGGTGGTGGATCTGCGCCTCGGCGATGGCAGCGGCCTGGATGTGGTCGGCACCTTGCGCGAGCACCGCCCGGACATCCGCGCCATCATCCTGACGGGCTATGGCAATATCGCCACCGCCGTCGCCGCGGTGAAGGCCGGCGCCATCGACTATATGCCGAAGCCGGCGGATGCCGACGCCATCGAAGCCGCGCTGCTGCAATCGGGCGAGGGGCCGCCGCCGCCGCCGGAAAACCCGATGTCGGCCGACCGGGTGCGGTGGGAGCATATCCAGCGCGTCTATGAGCAGTGCGAACGCAATGTCTCGGAAACCGCGCGCCGCCTGCGCATGCACCGGCGCACGCTGCAACGCATCCTGGCCAAGCACGCGCCGCGCGAGTAGGGCGCAGAGGCAGCGGGGGAAAGGCCGATGGTGCTGGGACTGTTCCGCCGCGGCGACAGGCCGGATGCCCGCCGCGTGCCCGACGGCACCGTGGTCTATGCCATCGGCGACGTTCACGGTTGTCTGGACCTGCTGCAAAGGCTGGAGAAGGAAATCGCCGACGACATCAAGGGCCGCAAGGCGTCCCGGCGTGTCGTCGTCTATCTGGGGGACTATATCGACCGCGGGCCGGATTCCCGGGGCGTGATCGAGCATTTGGCCACCCGGCGCCTCGCTGGCTGCGAAAGCGTGCATCTGGCCGGCAATCATGACCGCTGGCTGCTCGACTTTCTCGACGATCCGGGCCAGGGCCAGGGCTGGTTGATGAACGGCGCCCGCGCAACGCTGGCCAGCTATGGCGTCAACGATGTCAGCAGCGGACCGCTGCGCCAGCAATTGCAAGGCCTGCGCGATGCGCTCGACCGCACGCTGCCCAGCCATCACCGCGCGTTCTTCCGCAACCTGGGCTACAGCCACAGCGAGGGCGATTATTTCTTTGCCCATGCCGGCGTCCGCCCCGGCGTGCCGCTGGAAAGCCAGGACCCGTTGGACCTGATCTGGATCCGAGAGGAATTCCTCTATTCCAGCGACGATTTCGGCAAGGTGGTGGTGCACGGCCACACCCCCTCGCACACGCCGGAGGAATACCCGAACCGCATCTGCGTCGACACCGGCGCCTTCATGAGCGGACGCCTGACGGCCGTGGCGCTGGAAGGCACGAAACGGCGCTTCCTCTATGCCCAGCCGGGACCGTTCTAGCGGTTCGATGCCGACAGACGGCCCCCATCCGTTGGCTGAATCGAACCGCCGGATGATTGAACCGGACCACCAGCCGCAGGGCATTGCACCAAAGGCCAATTCCCGTACAATGCCTGCGACAAGCGTGCCCATCTGCGACACGCCCGCGGCCACAAGACCAGGAGCCTGCCCGATGAAACTCATGTGGTTCCACCTGATGCCCTATACGGAACTGCCGGACGATTTCCGCGACAATCATCCGTCCGTCTGGGTCGACATCCATTCCACGCTGTTCAAGCCCGAACGCGCGCATCACATGTACAACGACTTCATGGATGAGCTGGAATTCGCCGCCGACATGGGCTTCGATGCCGTCTGCGTGAACGAGCACCACTCCAACGGCTATGGCCTGATGCCGAGCCCGAACCTGATCGCCAGCAGCCTGGCCAGGCGGACCACCGACACCGCGCTTTGCGTCATGGGCAATTCCATCGCCCTCTACAACCCGCCCACCCGCGTCGCCGAAGAGTTCGCGATGCTGGATTGTATTTCCGGCGGCCGCCTGATCGCCGGCTTCCCGGTCGGCTCGCCCATGGATACCTGTTTCGCGTTCGGCCAGAACCCCAGCACGCTGCGCCAGCGCTATATGGAAGCGCACGACCTGATCGTGAAAGCCTGGACCGAGCAGGACACCTTTGCCTTCAACGGCCGCTTCAACCAGCAGCGCTATGTCAACATCTGGCCCAGGCCCATCCAGCGCCCCCATCCGCCAGTGTGGGTGCCGGGCGGCGGCTCGGTCGAGACCTGGCGGTGGTGTGCGGAGATGGACTATGTCTACTGCTATCTCTCCTATTACGGCTACAAGGCCGGGCTCCAGACCATGAAGGGCTTCTGGGAGGAGATGAAGCGGATCGGCAAGGACATGAACCCCTACCGCGCCGGCTTCCTGCAATTCGTCGGCGTCGGCGAGACCGAGCAGGAGGCCTACGACCTCTACAAGGAAGCCGCCGAGTATTTCTATGGCCGCTGCCTGCACGTCGATCCGCGCTTTGCCAACCCGCCCGGCTACACCACCGAGGCGACGCAGCGGGCCGGGGTCGAAAGCCAGGTGGGCCGCGCGGCGCGCGAGCAGAAGACCAACATCGCCGTCTCGAAAAACGCCCGCGAGTACGATGCCATCCTCGACAACGGCTATATCATCGTCGGCACGCCGGACCAGGTGGCCGAGCGCCTGCGCGAAGTCGCGAAGGAACTGCATGTGGGCCACCTGATGCTGCTGCTCCAGTTCGGCAACATGTCGAAGCAGCTCACCCAGTACAACACCCGCCTGTTCGCCCAAAAGGTCATGCCGCAAATCCGCGACCTGTTCGACGACGAGTGGGAGGACCACTGGTGGCCGACACCGCTGGCGGATGCGGACCGGGCCAAGGTCGCCGCGACGAACACGCTGGCGGCGGAGTAACGGACCGATGGATTTTGCGGAAACCACCGTCTCCGCCCATGGGCTGGAGGCCAGGGTTTGGCGTGCCGGCAGCGGCCCAAAGCTTGCCTATTTCGCGGGCTTTGCCGGCCTGCCGAAATGGACCGCCGGCATGGATGCGCTGGCCCGGCATTGCGAGGTCTCGGCCATCTCCCTGCCGGGCTTTCCCGGCGGCGGCCGCTGGCATCTGGAGCTGGACTCGCTGTTCGAGTGGTCGCTGGCCGCGCACGACCTGATCGGCGCCGCCGGCTGCCGCGGCGCGGCGCTGATGGGCTGCTCGGTCGGCGGCGCGCTGGCGCTGGAAGTGGCGGCGATCTGGCCGGACAGCGTGTCCAAACTGGTGCTGCTCGCGCCCTTCGGCCTGTTCGACGACGCCAACCCGCCAACCGACCCCTGGGCGCAGCGGGGCGACAAGGTCGACGCCCTGATGTGCGAGACCGAAGGTGCCTATAACGCGCTGATCGAGCGGCCCGGCAACGCCGATGCGGTGGAATGGCCGATCGAGATGACCCGCGCGCGGGAGGCCTCCGCCCGCTATCTCTGGCCGAACAGCGCCACCCATGTGGAAAAGCGCCTGGGCCGGATCGCCTGCCCGACGCTGGTGCTCTGGGGCGAGAAGGACCGGGTGCAGCCGCCCGCCTATGCCGAAACCCTGCGCGACGGCATTTCCGGCGCGGTTGCGGTGCAGACCATCGCCGGCGCCGGCCACATGGCGGAACTCGATCAGCCCGAGGCGGTGGCGGCGGCGGTCGGGGCGTTTCTGGGCGGATAGGCTTTCGGGGGCTTCCCGGCTATTGGCCGCTCACCCCGTCCGCAGCATGGCCTTGGCGATCTGTTGCTGCTGGATCTGGCTGGTGCCTTCGAACAGGCGGAACAGGCGGACGTCGCGGTACATGCGGGTGATGGCGTTGTCTTCGATATAGCCGGCGCCCCCCAGAATTTGCACCGCCCTGTCCGCCACCCGGCAGACCATTTCGGAGCCGAAATACTTGGCCGACGCGATCTCGGGGAAAGGCAGGGGTGTGCCGGTCTCGACGGCGCGGTCGAAAGCGCGGGCCACCTCCAGCACCAGCGCCTTGGCCGCCAGCATGTCGGCCTGCATCTCCGCCAGCATGGCCTGCACCATCTGAAAGTCGCCGATGGGCTGGCCGAACTGCTCGCGCTTGCGGGCGTGCGCCACCGCCTCGGCAATCAGGCGGATGGCCTGGCCGACGCAGGTGGCCGCCACATGGGTGCGGGCGGAGTTGATGCCGCGCAACGCCGCGCCGAGCCCCCGCCCCTCGACCCCGCCGACCAGGTTGGCGGCGGGCACGCGGCAATTCTCGATTTTGATCTCGGTCGAATGCGAGCCGCGCAGGCCCAGCAGCGGCGGTGCCGGCAATGGCTCGATACCCGGCGTGCCGGCGGGGATCAGGAAGGCGGAGACGCCGCGCGAGCCGGTGCTGCCCAACGCGGTGCGGGCCATGACCAGGAACAGGTCGGCCTCCGGCGCGTTGGTGATGTAACGCTTCCAGCCGTTCAGAATGTAGCGGTCGCCATCGCGCACCGCCGTGGTGGCGAGGCCGCCCGCATCGCTGCCGGCGTCGGGCTCGGTCAGCGCAAAGGCACCGGTGATCTTGCCGGCTGCCATGCCCGGCAGCCATTGCCGTTTCTGATCCTCGGTCGCGAAGTCCAGAATGGCCTGGCTGGTCAGACCGATGGTGGTGGAGAAGCGCGAGCGGTAGACGGCAGAGGCCCGGGTGAAGGCCAGGGTCAGGCGCACCTGCTCCTCCTGCGTGCAGGCGAGGCCGCCATATTCTTCCGGGATGGAGATGCCGAACAGGCCCAGCTCCCGCATGCGCTCGACCAGTTCTTCCGGCACGCGGTCTTCGGCCTCCAACCGCGGTTCGGCGGGGATAAGCTCGGCGTCGGTGAAATGCTCGATGGCGGCCAGATAGGTCTCGAAATCGCGGTGGGAGCCGGAGGCGATCATGGGCAATGCCTTCTGCTGGGCTGGAGCATCGCCGGATCGAAGGGAATTACTCGGCCCGGAGAAGATGCTCTGGAATCGGAGAATGAGAACAGAATGATCCGTTCGATCCGAACGGATCATTCTGTTCTGACGGTTCGATGCCGACAGACGGTACCCTATCCGTTGGCTGAATCGAACCACCGGATGATTGAAATGGCGGGCCGAGTCACGAAACACGTGCCGTAGCAAGCGTTTCGATCGGATCGCTAGCGGATGGATCGGCGGGCCCGTCCGGATCGGCTGCGGCGGGCAAGGCCCGCCCGCAGGATGGGCCGCGGATGCAAAATGCGGCCTCTCGGCTCTGGAGGCAAGGCCGACGGGCCGGCCTCGCGGGTGGGGGGCGGCGGTTCGCCGTGGCTGACCGCCACCGGTGCGCCGGCCAGCGCCGGCCTGGCCTTGGGCCGGCGCACGAAATAGGCGGGAATCGTCGCGGCCAGCGTCACCAGCCCCAGGACCAGAAACACATCCTGAAAGCCGAACATATAGGCGTTGGCATAGACGATCTGACCCAGGAACGTGGTGGCATAGCCCTGGGTGGCGAAGTCCGGCAGGCCGGTTGTGGACAGCATGCCGGCGATCTGGCCCAGGGCCTCGGTGCTGGTGCTGTTGGCGGGGGTTTGGGTGGCGGTCAGGGCCGTGGCGTGGAAGCTGGTGCGGGTTTCCAGCACCGCCACCAGGACGGCAATGCCCATGCCGCCGCCCAGCTGGCGGAAGAAATTGGCGCTGCTGGAGGCGCTCGCCAACTTTTCCGGCGGCGCATAGCGCAACGCGCTGGCGTTGAGTGGCGTCAGCACCCAGGAAAGGCCGACACGGGTCAGTGCCGCCAGGCTGGCCAGCAGGAAAAAGCCGGCATTGACGTCGATGCGGTGCATCAGCAGGCAGCCGAGCGAAAACAGAAACAGCCCGCCCAGGATCAGCCATTGCGGGGGCAGCGAATCCGACACGCGGCCGCTGACCGGGAACATCAGGATCATGACGCCGCCGCCCAGCGCCAGCAGCCAGCCAGCCTTCATCGCCGTATAGCCCTGCACGGTCTGCGTAAACACCGGCACCACATAGGACGAGCCGAACATGCCGACGCCGAAAATGAACGAGACGGCCATGGCGCAGGCAAAGCGCGGGTTGCGGAACAGGCTGAAATCCAGCAGCGGCCGCTTGGCCTTGCCCTCCCACCAGACGAAGGCCAGGACGACACACGCTCCCAACACCAGCTTGGTCACGATCAGGTCGGAGGTCCAGCCAAGCCGCTGTCCGTTGGTCAGCGCGCTCAGCACCAGCCCCAATGCCGTGATCATCAGGCCGAGGCCCGTCCAGTCGAACGGCGGGAACGGCGCCTTCTGCGCCTTTTCCGGCAGAAAGATCGGGCCCAGAATCAGGGCGACGGCGATGAACGGCAGCGGCATGGCAAAGCTATAGCGCCAGCCGAGCGTGTCGATGGCGATGCCGCCGAGCAACGGCCCGAACACCGGCGCCAGCACCACGCCCATGCCGAAAATACCCATGGCCGTGCCGCGGCGCTCCGGCGGAAACACCTGGAAGTTCACCATCATCGAGAACGGCTGCATCACGCCGGCGGGGATGCCCTGCAGGATGCGGGCGGCGATCAGCATGTCGATGCTGGTGGAAAACGCACCCAGGGCCGAGGCTGCCAGGAACACGGCGGCCACCACCAGAAAGGTCAGCCGCTGGCCCAGCGCGGCCACCAGCCAGGCGTTCAGCAGCATGCCGATGACCATGGTGGCCAGATAGCCGGTGGCGATCCATTGCGCCTGGTCCTGGCCGACGCCGAAGGCGCCCATGACGCTGGGCACGGCCACATTCATACTGACCGACGACAGCACCATGCCCAGCGAGCCCGCCAGACAGGCCGAGACCACCAGCCAGCGATAGCGCGCCGCGCCATAGCGGGCGCTCAGCACCTCGATGGTTTCGGGCCGGCGGTCCAGGGGCGGGGCGGAAACGGTCGCCATTTGCGGTGTCCCGGGCTCTCGGCCCGCTATTCGCGCACGTCGATTTCGACCTCGACCATCATGCCGGGGGAAAGGCGGATGCCTTCCGTAGCCGAGGCGTCGAGGGCGATGCGCACCGGCACACGCTGGGTGATCTTGGTGAAGTTGCCGGACGGGTTGGGGGTCGGCAGCAGGGCGAATTTCGCCGTCGTTGTGGAACCGATCCGTTCGACCTTGCCGCGCACATCCGCATCGGGGAAGGCATCGACATAGACATGCACCGGCTGGCCGAGCTTGAGCAGGCGCAACTCGGTTTCCTTGATGTTTGCCTCCACCCATACCGCATCGGGATCGTGCATCATCAGCACCCGCTGGCCCTCGCGCACGAATTCGCCCTCTTCGACGAACAGGCGGTCGATGATGCCGGAGATGGGGGCGTGGATCACGTGCTCTTCGATCTCCACCCGTTTCTGCTCCAACTCGGCGCGGAGAGCGGCGGCCCGGTGGTCGAGCATGGCGATTTCCTGGTCGATCATGCCAACCTCGCCCCGTTCGGCCTCGCTCTCGGCGATGGCGCCGCGGGCACGCTCGATCTGGGCTTCGGCCTCGGCCACGTCGCTGCGCAACCGGCCGACATTGGCGCGGGCCGCATCCAGGCGGGCCCGGCTGATGACCTTGCGCTGGAACAATTTTTCGACACGGGCCAAATCCTGCCGAGCCAGTGCGAATTCCGCCCGCAGCGAGGCCCGTTTCGCCTCGCTCGCCACCAATTCCGAGGAACGGGACGAAACGCGGCTGCCGGTCTGCTGGTCCATCATCTCCTGCTTGCCGGCCAGGCGGGTGCGGTCGGACTCGAGCGCGGAGAGGCGGGACTCGATTGCCTGGGCCTCCAGCCGTGGGATGCGGTCGTCGAGGCGGGCGAGCACCGCGCCGGCCTCCACCTGCTGGCCTTCCTCAACCTCCAGTTGCAACAACTGGCCGTCGCGGCGGCTGGACATGGTGACGAGGTCGGTGGTGATGCGGGCGTCGGATTCGAACACATGGGTCAGCCGCGCCACGATTTCGGTATAGCCCCAGCCGATGGCGACCAGCGCCACGATGGCGATGAGCACATAGCGCAGCATGCTGCGGCCGAGGCGCGACCGGCGCGCCGGCCGCGGGAGGGGATTGGTCGGGGGTGCTTGGGGTTTGTCGTCGCTCATTTGGTACTTCTGGCACTTTTGGCGCTATCGGAAAGACGAATGGTGTCGAGTTGCTGCAACACGCTGGACAGCGAAGCCTGGAGGCAATGCTGCTGCGGCAGGGGCAGGCCGGCGGTCAGTTCGCTGCGCAGGGCAATTGCGATATTGTTGGCGATGCGATGGGCGATGCGACCGGCCCCGGTGATGCAGACATGCTTGACCCGCCGGTCTTCCGGCGCGTCCTGCCGTTGCACGAGGCCGGCATTTTCCAATTGGTCGAGCTGGCGGACCAGCGTCGGGCCGGTGATGCCGGCGCGCTCTGCCAGGTCGTTCTGGGCAATGGGCTCCGGCGCCTCGGCCAGCAGGGTCAATAGCACATAGCGGGCCTGGCTCAGATTGTGCGGCTGCAGCCGGCGGTCGAGTTCGCCGCGCCACAGCCGTGCGACCACGGCGATCTGTCGACCCAAGGTGTATTGGTTCATCCACTATTTAATAGCACGCTAATCGATAGCCCGTCAAACCGAACCGCAAGGATGCGCCGCCGCACCGGCGCCTCAGATATTGCAGGAAAAGCCGCCGTCGACGGTGATCGTCTCGCCGGTGACAAAGCCCGCCGCCCCGGAGGCCAGGAACAGCGCCGCCCCGGCGATATCCGACGGCTGGCCCCAGCGGCCGAGCGGCGTGCGCTGCAAAATGCCCTCGTTCACCGCGCCGGATTGCGAGACCTTGGTCATCTCGGTCGCGACAAAGCCGGGGGCGATGGCGTTGACGCGGATGCCGTCGTGCGCCCAGGCCACGGCCAGCGTCTTGGTCAGCTGCACGATTCCCGCCTTGGAGGCGCCGTAGGCCGGGTTGCCGCGGCTGCCGAAAAACGCGGTGACCGAGGTCAGGTTGACGATACTGCCGGCGCCGTTCGCCGCCAGTTTCGGGCGCAGCAGGCCGGAGAGCGTCATCATGCCGGTCAGGTTCACGTCCAGCACCCGTTGGAAACTCTCGCGCTCGAACTCCTGGCGGCGGTAGAGCACCATGCCGGCATTGTTCACCAACACGTCCAGCGCCGGGATGGCAGCAGCCAGCGACTCCAGCGCGGCCGCATCCCCCAGATCGGCCTGGTGGAAGGTCATGCCCTCCAGGTCGGAATCGTAGGATTCACGCGGGCGGGTGCCGGTGGCGTGCACGGCGGCGCCGGCGGCGCGAAAGGCACAGGCGATGGCATTGCCGATGCCGGCGGAAGCGCCGGTCACCAGCACGGTCTTGCCGGAATAGTCGAAACGAACCACGGGGTCACAGAGTCCTTGGCTGCGGGAGGGGCTTGTCAGCGGTGCATGCTTGGCCTCAGATGCGCGCCCGTCAACCCACTCCCCCCTCTGCGCAAAGGAGCCAGACCCGTGGATACCTCCAAGTACAACAACACCGATGCCTTTCAGGCCGGCCTGAACGTCCGCCGCGAAGTGCTGGGCGACGGCTATGTCGAGCCCTCCATCGCCCGCGGCGCCGAGGACGAGTTCACGCGCAAGCTGCAACAGTTCGTCACCGAGTTCGCCTGGGGCACGGTCTGGTGCAGCGACGGCCTCGACCGCAAGACCCGCTCCACCATCAACATCGCCCTGCTGGCCGCCATGGGCCGTTCGGCCGAGTTGAAGCTGCACACCCGCGGCGCCATCGCCAACGGCATGACCAAGGACGAGATTGCCGAGGTGTTTCTGCAAGTTGCGGTCTATGCCGGCGCCCCCGCGGCGGTGGAGGCGTTCCGCGAAGCCAAGACCGTGTTCGATGACATGGGCATCTGAATAACGGGGTTTTGGATCGACTTTGGAAAAGGTTAACGTTTCGTTAATCTTTTCCGGGTGAATCTGTTCCCGCGCCTCGGCCGGTTTGCCGGTGGTTTCCTGTCGTTTCTTGGGGCATTGGCATCGGAAGGGCTGTTCGGGCATTGGTCATCTCTGCACAACACCACGCCTGGGCGTGGCCCGCTGCGGTTGTCGCCATTTGTGCGGTGCTGACCGCCGTGATGCGGGTCAGCTTCGACAGCTTTGCCGTGTTCCTGCTGCCGCTTGCCGGCGATTTCGGCTGGAGTCGGGCGGAAACCGCCGGCATTTACGGCATCATGATGCTGAGTTTCGGCATGGGTGCGCCGCTGGCCGGCCGGCTGATGGACGGGTTGGGGCCGCGCTGGACCTATGCTGCCGGGTCGGCCGGCCTTGCCGCCGGCTTCCACTTCACCGCCGCCGCGCACTCCATCTGGGAGTTCTATCTCTTTCTCGGTCTTTGCGTCGGCATAACCGGCGCCTTGGTCGGCACGGTCAGCCATGCCACGCTGCTCGCCCGCTGGTTCGGCGCCAGCCTGACCATCGCGATTGCCATTGCGGCTGCCGCCTCCGGCATTGGCGTTATGGTGTTTGCGCCATTGCTGCAATGGCTGATCGACGCCAATGGCTGGCGCGATACCTATGAGACCCTGGCCCTGACGGTCGCCGGCATCGGCCTCGCGGTGCTGGTGCTGCCCTGGCACCGGCTGGCGGCGCCGAAAACGTCGGTGGAAATGAACGATCCCCCGGCCAGGCCGCAATCCGGCCCAGCCCCCAGGCAAAGCGGCGGCCTGCCGCCGGCCCCAACCAGAGCGGCGGATGCCTACCGCCAGGGCCGGTTCTGGACCCTGTTCGGCATCCAGTTCCTGACCGCGATCAGCATGTTCACCATCAACCCGCAGATCGTGGCGTTCCTGGTGGAGCAGGGTTTCGACCCGCTGGCGTCGGCCAGCGCCTTCGGCCTGGCCGGCCTGGCCGGCACCGTCGGGCTGATCGCCTTCGGCTGGCTGGCGGACCGGCGCGGGCGCACGCTCGCCATGACGCTCAGCTATGGCATGACCATTGCCGGCTTTGCCATCCTGATTGCCATCATGATCTCGCCCACCTGGCTGCTGGCGGGCCTGTTCGTTGCGGTCTATGGCCCCACCTTCGGCGCCCGCGGGCCGATCGTGAACGCGCTGGTCCCACGCCTGTTCGGCCGCGGCCCCAGCCTGGGGCTGATCCTGGGATCGGTGCATCTGGGCATGGGCTCCGGCGCCGCCGTCGGCGCAACCCTGGGCGGCTATCTGCACGATATCAGCGGCTATGGCGCGGTGATCGCGGCGGCGATTGCCGCCTCGGCCGCGGCGGCAATGCTTTATTTGTCGGTTCCGTCCGTCCGCAAGGCGTGACGCCATCCCCGCCATCGGCTAAATAGCGGGTATGACCGACACCGCCGTTCTTTCCATCCTCCACGATCTGGTTGCCCGCGCCCAGGCCGCCGGCGCCGATGCCGCCGACGCGGTCGCCGTGCGCGGCGACCGCCTCTCCGTCGCCTGGCGCCATGGCGCTCTGGAGCATGTCGACCGCAGCGAGGGCGAGGATATCGGCCTGCGCGTGCTGATCGGCCGCCGCCAGGCCGCCGCTTCCAGCGCCGACCGCTCTCCCGCCGCGCTCGCCGCGCTGGTGGAGCGCGCGGTTGCCATGGCCAAAGTCGCGCCCGAAGACCCGACCGCCGGCCTCGCCGAGCCGGCGCAACTGGCGAACGACCGGCCCGACCTGGACCTGTTCGACCCCTCCGAACCCTCGGTCGAGGAGTTGAGCGCCATGACCGCCGCGGCGGAAGCGGCGATGCTGGCCGTCCCCGGCGTCTCCACCAACAGCGAGGGGGCGGAGGCCGGCTGGGGCCGCTCTGCCCTGGCCGTGGTCGCCAGCAACGGCTTTGCGGCGCAATACCAGCGCACCGGCTCCTCCCTTACCGCCGTCGCGCTGGCGGGCGAGGGCACGGGCATGGAGCGGCAGTACGACCACCACAGCGCCGTCCACCGCGCCGACCTGGAGGCCGCAGACCTGATCGGCCGCCGCGCCGGAGAGCGGGCGGTCAGGGCCCTGGGCGCCCGCAAGCCGAAGAGCCAGGCGGTCCCCATTCTGTTCGACCGGCGCATTGCAAGCGGCATGCTGATGACGCTCGCCAGTGCCATCAACGGCCAGGCCATCGCCCGCGGCACCAGCTTCCTGAAAGGCAGCATGGGCGAGCAGGTGTTTGCGCCCGGCATCCGCATTCTGGATGACCCGCGCCGCCGCCGCGGCCTGGCCTCGCGCCCGTTCGATGGCGAGGGTCTGCCGGCCGAACGACTGGCACTGGTCGATGACGGCATGCTGCAATGCTGGCTGCTCAACCTTGCCACCGCCCGTCAGTTGGGGCTGAAAAGCAATGGCCGCGCCACCCGCAGCATCGGCTCCGCGCCCGGCGTCGGCCCGACCAACCTCTACATGGAGGCGGGCGGGCAGTCGCCGGAGGCGATGATCGGCGAGATCGAGCAGGGCCTGCTGGTCACGCAGCTGATCGGCCAGGGCGTCAACATCGTAACCGGCAGTTATTCCCGCGGCTGCACGGGCTTCTGGATCGAGAACGGCGAGATTGCCTTTCCGGTCAGCGAGATCACCATTGCCGGCAATCTGCGCGACATGTTCCGCAACATCCAGCCGGCCAGCGACCTGGAATTCCGCGGCAGCGTCAACGCGCCGACGCTGCGCATCGACGGCATGACCGTCGCGGGAGCCTGAGGCCCGGTGAAGCGCTTCCTCGCCAGCGAGCCGGTGCAGCGGGCCCTGCCCGCGATGGCCGCGGCCTATCTGAAGGCGTCGCGCGCCTGCCTGCGCTTCGCTCGGGACGATTCGGCCAAGGGCGAGGCGATTCTGGCCAGCGGCAGGCCGGTGGTGGCGTGCTTCTGGCATGGGCGGTTGCTGTCGGTCGCGCTTGGCTGGCGTGGCGTGGCCGCCGATATCCTGATCTCGCGCTCCCGCGATGGCCGTCTGATCGCCGGCACGGCCCGCCGGCTCGGCCATGGCGTGATCGAGGGCTCGACCGCCCGCGGCGAACGCGACCGCGGCAGCGTGCCCGCCGCCCGGCAGGTCGTGGCGCAATTGCAGGCCGGCCGCTTTGTCGGCATTACGCCGGACGGGCCCCGCGGCCCACGCATGCGCGCCAGCGAGGGCGCTATCCGCCTGGCGCAGATGGCCGGCGTCGATCTGGTGCCGGTCTCCGCCGCGCTATCGCCGGCGATCCGCGTCGGCTCCTGGGACCGGATGGTGATACCGGTGCCGGTGCCCTTCACCCGCGCGGCCTTCCTGATCGGCGATCCGATCCCCGTTCCGCGCGAGGCCAAGGCCGACGAGCGCGAGCGCCTGCGCCTGCTGCTGGAAGGCGAAATGAACCGCCTGACCGGGGAGGCCGACGCCCTGGTCGGCGCCCCGGCGGTGCAGCCGGCACCGGCGGCGGCTTGACCGGAGAGAGGCCCATGCTGCTCGCCCTCTACCGCACACTGACCCGTCTCGGCGGCCCGTTCATCGGCCTCTATCTCCGCCGCCGCCAGGCCAAAGGCCGCGAGGATCCGGAGCGTCTGCCGGAACGCCTCGGCCATGCCGGCACGGACCGCCCCGCCGGGCCGCTGGTCTGGTGCCATGCCGCCAGCGTCGGCGAGGCGGTGTCGGTGCTGCCGCTGCTGGAGCGTTTCCGCCAGGAAAACCCCGGCTGGCTGGTGCTGCTCACCACCGGCACCGTGACCTCCGCCGGGCTGGTGCGGGAGCGCGCGCCGGAAGGCCTGATCCACCAGTATGTGCCGGTGGACCGGCCCGACGCCGTCACCCGCTTTCTCGACCACTGGCGCCCCCACCTGGCGCTTTGGGTCGAGTCGGAGTTGTGGCCGAACCTGATCGGCCAGACCCACGCCCGCGGCATCCCCATGGTGCTGGTCAATGGCCGCATGTCGAACCGCTCCGCCGCCGGCTGGCGGCGCTGGCCGCGAACGGCACAGCGCCTGCTGGAAGCCTTCGACCTGATCCTGCCGCAGACGGCCGAAGATGCCGCCCGCTTCATCCGCCTGGGTGCGCCGCGGGTGGAGGTGCGGGGCAACCTGAAATCCGCCGCGCCGCCCTTGCCCTATGACGAGGGTGAGTTGCGCCGGTTGCAGGCCATCGTGGCCGGCCGTCCCTGCTGGGTCGCAGCCAGCCTGCATCCGGGCGAAGAAGAGACCGCTGCCGCCGTGCACGAGGCGCTGGTGCGCGAAATCCCGGACCTGCTGACCCTGATCGTGCCGCGCCACCCGCACCGCGGCGTTGCCTGGGCCGAAACCAGCCTGCGCCATCTGAACCCGCAATTGCGCAGCCGGGGCGACTGGCCGGATGGCGCGGTCTATATCGCCGACACGCTGGGCGAGCTGGGCCTGTTCTACCGCCTGGCCAAGGTGGCCTTTGTCGGCGGCTCTATGGCAGAGGCGGGCGGCCACAACCCCCTTGAGCCGGCCCGCCTGGGCGCTGCCATCCTCTATGGCCCCTATGTCTTCAACTTTGCCGAGGTGTTCGACAGCCTGCGCGCGGTTGGCGGCGCCTACTGCACCCAGGATGCGGAGACCATGGCCAAGGCGGTCTGGGCGCTGCTGGACGACGATCCGCTGCGCCGCCAGATGGTGGACGCCGCCGCCCGCCTCGCCGCCGCCGAAAGCCAGGTGCTGGACCAGGTGCTGACGGCGCTGGCTCCCTATATTGCCGGCGCCCAGCCCGCCACCCGCCCGTCCGAGCCGCATGCGCGCACCTGAATTCTGGCAGCGTCGCTCGCTCGCCGCCGGCCTGTTGGCACCTGCCGGATGGCTTTGGGCCGCGGCCGGCTGGTGGCGTTGGCGCGGCGCGAAGCCAGCGCCAGCGCCGGTGCCCGTCGTCTGCCTCGGCAATCTGGTCGCCGGCGGCGCCGGAAAGACGCCCGCCGTTCTGGCGCTGGCCGGACTGCTGGCCGGGCAGAACCCGCACGCGCTCAGCCGCGGCTATGGCGGCCGCCTCGCCGGTCCGGTGCGGGTCGATCCGGCCCGGCACACCGCCGCCGACGTCGGCGACGAGCCGCTGCTGCTGGCCCGCCATCTGCCGGCCTGGGTGGCACGCGACCGCCCGGCCGGCGCCAGGGCCGCCGCCGCCGCGGGCGCCGGCCTGATCCTGATGGATGACGGCTTCCAGAATCCCTCGCTCGCGAAAACCGTCTCGGTGCTGGTGATCGACGCGGCCCAGGGCCTCGGCAACGGCCGCTGCCTGCCGGCGGGGCCTTTGCGCGAGCCGGCGAGCCGCGGCCTTGCCCGCGCCGATGCGGTGGTGCTGATCGGCGAGGGCGCCCCCGCCCTGCCCTTCGCCGGCCCGGTGTTCCGCGCCCGCATCCTGCCCGCCGGCGATACGGCCGGCTGGCGCGGCCGCAGCGCCGTCGCCTTTGCGGGCATCGGCCGGCCGGAAAAATTCTTTGCGACCCTGCGCGGCCTCGGCGCCGATCTTGTCGCAACCCGCGCCTTCCCCGATCATCACCCGTTCTCCGAGGCCGACCTGGAGGCACTCGCCGCCGCCACGCCCGAAGGGGTGGCTCTGGTCACCACCGAAAAAGACCATTTCCGCCTGCCGCCGGACTGGCAAAAACGGGTGGAAACCCTGGCCATCGCCCTCCATTTCGAGGATGCCGGTGCCGTTTCCGCCTGGCTCGCCACCCGCCTGGAGCCCCAGCCATGACCCGCACGCCGCTGCAACGCTGGCTGATCGATCCGCTGGAATATGCCCTGCTGCGCACGGTGTTCGGCCTTTTGGGCCTGCCATCGCCGGAACGGGCCTCGAATCTCGGCGGCTGGGTGGCGCGCACGCTGGGGCCGCGCCTGCCGGCTTCCAACCGCATCCGCCGCAACCTGGCGCTCGCCATGCCCGAAGTGGACGCGAGCGGGCGGGAAGCCATCGTCCGCGCCAGCTGGGACAATCTCGGCCGGATTTTCGCAGAGATGCCCCACCTGGAGGCGATCACCGCCAGCGACCGGGTGGAGATCGACCCCGCCATGTTGGACCGCCTGCGGGAAGCCAAGGGCGAGGGCCGGGCGATGATCTTCGTCGGCGCCCATCTCTCGAATTTCGAGGTGTTCGGCCGCGCCGCCGCCCGCTCCGGCTTTCCGCAGGCGCTGATCTACCGCCGCGCCAACAACCCGCTGGTGGATGCCTATTTCCGCAGCCTGCGCGGGCCGGACCTGCAACTGTTCCCGAAAAGCCTGGACGGCTTCCGCGCCGTGCAGCGGGTCATGGCCGCCGGCGGCAATCTCGGCATGTTGATCGACCAGAAGCTGAACGAGGGCATCGCCGTGCCGTTTTTTGGCCGCCCGGCCATGACCACGCCGGCGCCCTCGCAAATGGCGATGCGGTTCAAGGCGGCCGTGGTCATCGGCTATGCCGAGCGGCTGGGGCCTGCCCGCTACCGCCTGCATGCCGAGCCCATCGCCCTGCCGCAACCGGCGGACCGCTCGGTCAAGGCACGCAAGGTGGCGGATTACGAGGCCACTGCCCTGCTGAACCGCCTGATCGAGGACCAGATCCGCGCCCAGCCCGGCAACTGGTTCTGGCTGCACCGCCGCTGGCCGGAATCGAAAGGCCCCTGGCCGGACCCGAGCCTGGCGGCGGCTTCCCCCGCCTCACCGCCCGCGGCATGATCCGGTCCCCTTGCCTGAGGCGTCGATGGCAAGCCCCCGGGATGGCGATGGCGGAGCGAGAGGGGGGGGTTCTGCCCCCCTCAGACCATCCCGGCCTTACCAGTACATCACCGCACAATCGCCCTTGCGGAACGACCAGTAGAGGCGCACACGCAGAACATAGGTGCGTCCGCGCTCCAGGCGCTGCACCAGGCGGGCGTTGCGGCCGAAGCCGCTGTCGTCGTCGCCGGCCACATAGCGCAGCTTGCCGTCGGCATCCTCCACGAACAGCACGATCACCACATCCGCTTCGCCGAAGGTCTGGATGGTGTAGCGGCGGGTCGCCCCCGGCCGCAGCTGGAAATCCACCTGTTCGCTGGGGTCCAGGCTGATCCGCCGCGACTCGAAGGGGTCCAGTTCCGGGATCATCGGCGCCATCGGCGGGTAGAAGCGGCGCACCTCCGCCTTGTCGGCCTCGGAGAGGCCCGGCGCCGGGATCAGGCCGGTGCGCCCCAACTCCTCCGGCTTCAGGATCAGGCCGGGGGCGAAGCGGTAATGCATGATGGAATCGCGATCCCAGGGCGAGCCCGTGACCTGGTCGAAGGGCAGCTTGCGCAGGATGTTGTGCCGGATCGTCGGCTCGCGCCAGTTGTTCGGCGGGCCGCTGAACTCGTCGAGCACGGCGTCCTCCTTCCAGACAATGCCGGCCATCGGGTTCTGGTGCTCGTGCGGAAAGCCGAGCACATGGCCGATTTCGTGCAAGGCCGTGTCACGGCCATAGGGGGTGGTCAAATCCCAGCCGAAATTCATCGTCCGGTTGTCGGGGTTCTTGGCCTCCCAGTAGTCGATATTGTCCCGTCCGACATAGGACCACGAGCCGTCATTCGGGTCGAAGCCGATGCGGATTTCCGCGGCCTCCGCATCGTGCACCTCCTCGAACTCCAGGCCGATGCCCAAATTCTTCCAACTCTCGAAGGCATCGCGCACCGCCTGGTGCTGGGGTTCGTTCGCGCTCCAGGGGCCATGCTCGAAGAAATAATAGTGCAGGACCGTGCCATTCGCCCATTTCTTCTCGTTCATGCGCACGAGAGAGAGGCGGGGGCCGCTGATGGCCGCGTCTACGGCACGCTCCGGAACCGGCGGTTCGGCGCAAAGCGGTAATTTCGTTTGGTCTGGTGCTGCCATGGCGTGGTCTCCAACCAATATTGGCCAGGTGCCAAGTCATTCGGCGCTTGTCTGACCATTAACCAAGCAATGGTAGCACAAGGAAGGTTGCACCCCAATGGCCATAACAGCGGCATTGCGCAATCAGGCCGCCGCCCAGCCGGCCAGCCACGCTGCGAAGCCGCCCAGCCACGCGGCGAAGCCGCGGACCGGATCGGGCAGGCTCGGCGCTTCCGCAATGCCGCGGGCGTCCCGCCGCCGCGGGCGTCCCGCCGCCTCAGGCGATCGGCGGCAGCGTCGCGCGCCAGGCACCGCGCATCACCATACCATGGGCGCGGAAATGCTTGCCGGCCTGCCGCTCCAGCCCTTTGACGTCGCGCAGCGTGTAGTCGCCCTCCTCCAGCGACAGCACGGAGGCATCGCCGGGCGTGCCCACCTCCAGCGAGGCCAATTCCGGCCGGCTGATCGCGTTCGCCGGCCCCTGGGTGGAGGCGCGGATAATGTCCGTCTCGCTCATGCCCAGATGCAGGAACTTGGTCATGGTCACCAACTGGTCGTAGGCCGGGCCTTCGATGCTGAGCGAGTGCACGTCGGAGGAAATGCAGTCGGGCAGGAAGTCGTTGGCCATCATCGCCTCCGCCGTTTTCCAGCCGAACGAGCCGCCGCCATGGCCGACATCGAAAATGACGCCGCGCCCGCGCGCCTCCAGCACCTCTTCGCGCACCCGCCCGTCATAGTGGCTGGGTGCGCCGGGAAAGGGGCGGAAGCAGTGGGTGAGCACGTCGCCCTTGCGCAGGCGGGCCAGCGTTTCCTTGCGCGACGGCGGCGGGTAGTCGAGGTGGCACATCACCGGCAGGCCGGCAGCGTCCGCCACCTCCAGCGCGATGTCCAGCGGCGCCGCGCCCTTGCCGCCGCTGGCCGTCATGCCGATGCGCACCTTGACGCCGCAGATCAGGTCGCGGTGACGCTCGATCGCGTTCAGGCAAGCTTCGGCATGCAGCAGGCGAAAGTCGTCGCACTCGCCGACCATCACCGTCTTCGAGAACGCGAAAATACCGGCGAACGAGATGTTGATATAGCTGACGATGTTTACGTCGGCCGGCTCGACGATATGGCGGCGGTAACCATCGAAATTCGCCGGGCCGGCGGTGCCGGCGTCCACCAGCGTCGTGCAGGCCGTCGCCAGCGCGTAGGGGTCGGGCTCGATGCCGATGCTGGTGTGGCCGGCATAGACATGGGTGTGCAGGTCGATCAGGCCCGGCGTCACCATCTTGCCGGAGACATCGCGCGTGTCGCGGCCCTGCAGCCCATCGCCGATGGCGGCGACTTGGCCTTGCGCGAACGCAATGTCGGTCACGCGGTCGATGGATTGGGCCGGGTCGATGACGCGGCCGCCTTTCAGGACCAGATCATGCATGGGGCGGTCTCTTTTGTTCGCTAGAGGCGTGCACGGCGAGCCGGGCAAGCCGGCCATAAGCCCATCCCGATAGCACGACGGCGGCGGCAAACAAAGCGATCCCGAGCCCCAGGCTCGCCGCCGTCACCAGCGAACCCTCCAGCGCCAGGATCATCACGGCGACAATGAACACGTCCAGCATCGACCATTTCGCCATCGCTGACAGCGGATGCAGCCAGCGCTTGGCCGGCAGCCCCGCCGCATCGGCGCCATAGAACACCCAAAGCCCCAGCAGCACCTTGGCGAGCGGCAGCACCACGGTGAAGCCGAACAGCACCGCGAACAGGCTGTAATGCCCCTTGTCCCAGAACGTCCAGGCCGCGCCCCAGAGCGAATAGGTCTGGTTCAGCACCCACAGATTCTGGAAATACAGGCTTGGCAGCACCAGCCCCGCCGCCAGCAAGGGCAGGCAGAGAAGCAAGCCGGGGCCGACCAAACGGTCGGCCCCGGCTGCCGCCTGCCGCAGGGGTTGGCTCACTTTGCCTTGGCCGCTCGCGGGTCGGCATGGGGGATGGGGATGGCGCCGCCGCGGGTCTTGTCGACAAAGGCGCCGCCGCTCGGGTCGACCTCGCCGGACTCGACGCGGCGCTTGCCCGCCGCCTTGACCGTTGGGATCTGGTCGCGCGGCTGGTCCGGCATGCGCTGCTTGCGGGCCAGCGCCGCCTCGATATAGGGGGCGAGTTCGGCCTGCTTGGCCTTCTGGCGCCGGTCCTCGCGCTCCTTGAAGGCGGGCAGCAGCGTCTGGCCGAACAGGTCCAGCGTCTCGCAGATATGCTCGTGGGCGTTGCGGCCTACCTGCTGGACGAAGATAATCTGGTCGAGGCCGATTTCCTCATAGGAGCGCAGGTGCGCTTCCACTTGCTCCGGCGTGCCGATGCCGCCGCGGCCGGCATTGTCGGGCAGGGAATCGTAGACCTCGTCGAACTGGTCGGCGACGCTGGTGACGGTCGGCGTGTGCTCGCCGAAATTGGTGTAATGGGCGAGGCTGTAGCCGAAATAGCGGAAACCCGGCAGGCCGCGCCGCTCTGCCTCCGCCTCGTCCTTGTGCAGCGAGAAGCCGCTGACCGCCGCCAGGTTCGGGTTGACGGTGTGGCCCAAGGGCACGCACTCGTCCGACTTGATGATGTCGTAATATTCCTTCACCCATTCGGCCGCCTGGTCCGGCTCGACAAAGCCGAAGATCAGCGCGCCCATGCCAAGCCGCGCAGCCCGCAGGATCGAGTCGCGGCGGGAACAGGCCAGCCAGAGCGGCGGATGCGGCTTCTGAAGCGGCTTCGGCAGCACGTTGCGCGCGGGCATGGAGAAATACTGGCCCTGGAAGCCCGGATAGGGCTCCATCACCATCATGTTGGCCGCCTGCTCCGCCCCCTCGCGCCACTGGGCGTGCTTTTCCTCCGGCACGATGTTGAAGCCCTCCATCTCCATCAGCGTCGCGCTTTCGCCCGTGCCCCATTCGACCCGGCCGTTGGAGAGAAGGTCGAGGGTCGCCACGCGCTCCGCCACGCGGGCCGGGTGGTTGTAGAGCGGCGAGGTCAGGTTGATACCGTGGCCGAGGCGGATGTTCTTGGTGCGCTGGCTGGCGGCGGCCAGGAACACTTCCGGCGCGCTGGAGTGGGAATATTCCTCCAGAAAATGGTGCTCCACCTCCCAGACATGGTCGATGCCGATGCGGTCGGCGACCTCGATCTGCTCCAGCGCCTCGTGGAACACCCGGTGTTCCGAACGCTCGTCCCAGGGGCGGGGCACCTGGTGCTCGTAAAATATGCCGAATTTCATAGGCTGGCTTCCTCTGTGCTGTGCGGTTCGCGTTGGGAGCGGATTCTAACGGCTGGTTGCGGCCGGGTCGAGAGACGGGCGCCGCGGGCGCCGCGGGCGCTGCGGGCGCTGCGGGTGCCGCGGCCGCCGCACCGCCACCACTGGCAGGCCGAGGCCGGCGAGGCGGGCAAGGCATCGGGCGCGCGGCTCCTCGATCACGCTCCAGCTATGGCCGGTGGCATGCACCACCGTGCCCTCGCCGGTGTCGATGACCACATGGCCTTTCACATAGATCAGGTCGCCGCGCTGCCAGGCCAACGGCTGCAAGGCAACGGCCTCGCCGATGCTGGCGGACTGTTGGTCGGAGTCGCGGCGGCAGGCGATGCCGCAGGCGGCGAGCGCGATCTGCACCAGCCCGGAACAGTCCACCCCGCCGGCGCCACGCCCGCCCCAGAGATAGGGCAGGCCGAGAAGGCGCCGGGCGACGGCGACCCAGTCGGCTTCGAAATCCGCGACGGCACGCAGGTGGCCGGCAAAGACGTAGCCACCGCCCGCCAGCACCGCAAAACGCCCGCCGGTCTCGACCGCCGTCACCGGCGCGCCCAGGCTCAGATAGGCCGTCGGTGCACACTCCTGCCTCGCATCCGGCAGCACCACGGTCTGGCGCGCGGCGACGACATGGGTCGGCGCCGGCCACCCCCCGGCCAGGGATGTGCTGCGGACATAGCCGACATAGCCATCGTGCCGGCATTGCACCCAGGCCCAGCCTTGGGCCTCGTCGAACACGGCCACGGCCTCGCCGGTCAGAAGCTGGCTGTCCATCGGCGCCAGCGGATCGGGCCGGCGCAACAGCGGCTCGGCGCTGCCGGCGATGTGGGCGGGATGGCCCTCGGCAAAGCGCGGCGCCTCGACCCGACCACGCAGGCGCACATCCGCCAGGTCCGGGCGGACGGCGTGCAGCCGCCGGTCGAGCGGTTCGCCCGGGCCACGCGCGCTCATACGGTCAGAAAGCCTTCCGCTACGGCCACCGACGGGCCGCCGACCCGCACGGCGCCAACCCGGCCACCGCTCTTGTCCGCGGCGGCGCGGATCAGGCTGGGGCGGCCCATCTCCAGCCCCTGGGCGATGGCGAGCGGGAAGGTGCCCTCCGCAGCCGCCTCCAGATCGGCCAGATAGCCGGCGAGCGCCGCGGCAGCGCTGCCCGTAGCCGGGTCCTCCAGCACGCCGTGCAACGGCGCCAGCATGCGCGCCTGCACTTCGGCCGCGCCGGTCCGCACATAGAGATAGAGCGCGTCGCCGGGGCGGCCGGCAAAATGGGCCTCGAACGCGGCCAGGTCCGGCTTGACGGCGGCCAACGCCTCCAGGCTCGCAACCTCCGCCAGCGTAAACGGCAGGCCGACCGAGGCGGTCTGCGGCAGATGCCGGGCCGTTGCAATGGCGCCCTCCGGCAGGCCGGCCGCCGCGGCCACCGCGGCGGCCGGCACACTCTCGCCCAGGTCGAGGGCTGCCGGCGCGGTGAATTCGGTGGCAGAGGGCGCGCCGGCGCCGTCGCGGGCGATGGAGAGCGTTACCAGCCCCGCCTGTTCCTCGAACCGCAGCGTGTCGCCCACCGGGCGCCCGTGCACCTGCCCCAGCAATGCCAGGGCATGGGCGGTGCCGACATTGGGATGGCCGGCAAACGGCACCTCCCGCCCCGGCGTGAAGATCCGCACCTGGGCGTGGTTCTCGGCCGAAGCCGGCGGCAGCACGAACGCGGTCTCGGAATAATTGAACTCGCGCGTGATCGCCTGCATTTGGTCCAAAGCGAGCCCGCGCGCATCCGGGATCACCGCCAGTTGGTTGCCGCCGAAGCGCCGGTCGGTGAACACGTCCAGCGTCAGATAGGGATAGCGCATGGCTCAGATTGCCTTGGCTGCCCGCAACGCTGCGATCTCGTCCGTGCTATAGCCCAGTTCCGCCAACACCTCGTCATTGTGTTGCCCAAGTTCCGGCGGCGGACGGTCGGGCTTTGGGCCATCCTCGTTGGCGAGATAGGGTGCGCCGATACCGAAGGCCGGCCGCTCGATCGGCCCGACCCGGCCCAGGTCCGTGAAGACCTGCCGGTGGGCGAGTTGCGGGTGCCGGCTGGCATCGGGCAGCGAGTTCACCGGGGCCGCCGGCACCTTCGCCTCGCTCAGAATGCGGTCCCATTCCGCCGTGGTCCGGGCGCTGAAGGCCTCGTGCATCGCGGCGTCGACGACATGGTAATGGTGTTTGCGCGAGTCGAAGTCTTTGAACACCGGGTCCGACAGCCAATGCTCCCGGTCCACGGCCTTGGCGGTGGCGCGGAATTGCCCGTCGGTCAGGCAGGTGACCATGATGAAGCCGTCGGAGGTGGTGAAGACGCCCGCCGTCGGGATCAACGCCGGCGAGGAATTGCCGACCCGAGGCGAATCCGCGCCGGTATTCAGATAATTCGAGACCTGCGGCCCCAGGATTGTCATGGCGGTGTCGAGCATGGAGACATCCAGCCGCTGGCCCTCGCCCGTGCGCTCCCGCCGCACCAGGGCGCCCAGAATCGCCATGGTGGCACTGATGGCCGTCGGCACGTCAACGCTCATAAAGCCGGCGCGGAGCGGTGTCTCCGGCAGGCCGGTGACGGCGATCATGCCGCTGGCCGCCTGAATCGCACCGTCATAGGCGGCCCAGCCGGCATAGGGGCCAGCCTGGCCGTAGCCGCTGACCGAGCAATAGACGATGCCGGGCTTGACCTTCTTCACCGCCTCATAGCCGAAGCCCAGCTTTTCGATCACGCCGGCCTTATAGTTCTCCATCACCACGTCGGCGCGCTCGATCAGGCGCCACACCACCTCTTTGGCGGATTCCTGTTTCAGATCCAGCGTGATGCTGCGCTTGCCGGCATTGCACGCCAGGAACATCGGGCTGAGGCTGGCCTCGCCCCAGTCGTTGTCGCCCAGGAGCTTGCGCGCCTGGTCGCCGGCACCGGGCTGTTCGATCTTGACGACGTCGGCGCCCAAAAGCGCCAGATGCTGGGTTGCGAACGGCCCGGCGATGACCTGGGTGAAATCGACGACGCGAATGCCTTCGAGCGCGCGCATGGGCGGGGTTCCTCAGTCTTTGGGATTTGGAGTTTGCAGCCGATCATGCCGGGCCGGCCGCCGGCCAGCAAGCGGTGCGCGCACAAATAATCGCCGAGGTCGACAGGAAGGCCGGCTTTCGGCTACATCGTGCCTCTGGCGGCAATGGGACGGTTCTGCTTTAAGGCGGGGTTATGATACCCGCAGTACGGTCGCCAGGGTTGCCCGTAGTGCGGCTCGTATCCGGAGTGTCGATTTCTTGGCGGAACAGTTTCAGCCACGCCGCGCGTTGCGGGAAGCGGTCGCCGGCATGCGCCGGGCGATGCTGGCCGTCGCGATTTTCAGCATCGTCATCAACCTGATGATGCTGACCGTGCCCATTTACATGATGCAAATGTACGATCGCGTGCTGCCGACCCGGCACACGGATACACTGCTGCTGCTCAGCCTGATGGCGCTGGGCGCGCTGCTGCTGATGGCGGCGATGGAGATCGTGCGCTCGCGCATCATGGTCCGCCTTGGCACCTGGATCGACCGGCGCCTGTCCGAACCGCTGCTGATGGTCAGCCTGACCGAAAGCCTGCGCCGCTCGGGCGCGGGCATCCAGGCGGCGAGCGCGCTGCGCGAGTTGAACACGCTGCGCCAGTTCCTGACCGGCCCCGGCGTGTTTCCGCTGTTGGATGCGCCCTGGGTTCCGATCTACATCGCCATCATATTCTTCCTGCACCCCGTGTTGGGCTGGCTGGCGGTCGCCGGCGCGGTGGCGGTGTTTCTGTTCGCCATCGCCAACGACGTGCTGACCCGCCCGGCGCTTTCCCGCGCCTCCCGCAGCATCAACCACTCGCTTTACCGGGCCGATGCGGCGGTGCGGAACGCCGACGTGATCGAGGCCCTGGGCATGGCGCCTGCCGTGGTCGGCAAGTGGCGCGCTGCGGGCGAGGCCGGGCTCGGCCATCAGGCACAGGCCAGCGATGCGTCCGGCGTGATTTCCTCCCTGGCCCGCATGCTGCGCCTGGTGGTGCAGATCGCCATGCTGGGCGTCGGTGCCTGGCTGGTAATCCAGGGCGAGCTGACCGGCGGCGGCATGATCGGCGCCTCGATCATTCTGGGCCGGGCGATGGCGCCGATCGAGCAGTCGATCAGCGCCTGGCGCGGCTTCACCGGCGCCCGCAACGCCTACCGCTCGATTCGCGACCTGATCGACCGGCAGGAAGACGAAGACGAGCCGATGACCCTGCCGGACCCGAAAGGCCATGTCTCGGTCGAGGGTGTCACCTTCGTGCCGCCGGGCCAGCAGGAGCCGGTGCTGCGGCAGGTCAGCTTCGAGGTGGCGCCGGGCGAGCATGCGGGGCTTGTCGGCCCGTCGGCCTCGGGCAAGACCACCCTGGCCCGGCTGCTGGTCGGCAGTTGGCTTCCATCGGCAGGCAATGTGCGCCTGGACGGGGCCGACCTCGCCTACTGGCACGCCACCGACCGCGGCCGCCATGTCGGTTATGTGCCCCAGGATGTGGAGTTGTTCGACGGCACCGTGCGCGAAAACATTGCCCGCCTGACCGATTGCGAGCCGGAGGAGGTGGTGCAGGCGGCCCGTCTTGCCCGCGTGCATGACATGATCCTGCGGCTGCCGGATGGCTACGACACCCAGATTGGCGAAGGCGGCGTCTGGCTCTCCGGCGGCCAGCGCCAGCGCCTGGCCCTGGCACGGGCGGTGTTCGGCAAGCCGAAATACCTGGTGCTGGACGAGCCCAACGCCAATCTCGACCGCGAAGGCGACATGGCCCTGCTGGAAACGCTGAAGGACCTGAAGGCCTTGGGCTCTACCGTCATCATCGTCACCCACCGCCCCAGCATTCTCAGCTTTGTCGACAGCGTCATCGTGCTGAACCAGGGCCGGCTCGAATCGAAGGGGCCGCGCGACGAGGTTCTGGCAAAGCTGATGCCGCGCGCCGCCAGCGGCCAGGTGGCCGGACCGCAGGGCCGGACTGGCCAGCGGCCCAACGGCGCAGCGGCGTCGCCCGCGCCATCCCCGCCGCCGCGGCCTCCCGGCGGCAATGGCAGCGTTGCCGTTCAGCCGCTCACTCCCGGAAGGGATTCGCGCATCACCATCAATCCGGGCGCCCCCCGTCCGGCCGCCCCGCCGGCGGCAGGCGGGGACCGACCCAACAATCCGCCTTCGGAAGGACAGGTCTGAGCCATGGCCCGCCGCGCCGTCGTTCCCCGCCAGGGTGGCAGCCAACTCGCCACCTTTTCCGAGGTGCCGTCCCACCGGTTTTCTGCGCGGGAGATGGGCTTTGCCGGCACGCTGCGCTTCGGCCTGCTGTTGATCCTGGTCTTCGTCGGCGGTTTCGGCACCTGGGCCGCGCTGGCGCCGCTGGAAAGCGCGGCCATCGCCGCGGGCGAGGTGGTCGTGGAAGGCGACCGGCGCTCGGTCGAGCATCTGGAAGGCGGCATCGTCGCGGATATCCTGGTGCGCGACGGCGACACCGTCGAGGCCGGCGATCCGCTGATCCGCCTCGACGACACCCAGGCCCGCGCCAGCTTCGGCGTGCTGACCACCCGCCTGGTCTATGCCACGGCGCTGGAAGCCCGCCTGGCGGCAGAGCGCGACCGGCTGGACGCCCTCACCGTCCCGCCCTGGCTGGCGGAGCGGGCGGCGGGCGACGCGCAGGTCGCCAAGGTCGTCGACGTGCAGCGCAACATCCTGGTCAGCCGGGCCGAAACGACCGCCAGCCAACTGGCCATTCTCGCCAACCGCAAACAGCAGTTCGGCGAGGAGATAATCGGCCTGGAAGCGGGAGTGCAGGCCATCGACCAGGAGCTGGTGCATATCCGCGCCGAACTCCGCGACATCAGCCAGTTGGTAGCCAAGAGCCTGGCGCCGCGCGCCCGGCTCTATGCGTTGCAGCGGCAGGAAGCGGAGATTCTGGGTCGCCGCGGCCGCCTCATCGCCCAGATCGCCCGCGCCCGTCAGAGCATCGCCGAGGCCGACTTGCGCGCCACCAACCTGCGCACCGAGGCGGTGGAAGAGGCGATCCGGGAATTGCGCGACGTTCAGGGCGAAATCGCCGACCTGCAGGAGCGGCTTTCCGCCGCCCAGGACGTGCTGAAACGCACCGTCATCGTGGCGCCGGTGGATGGCGTGGTCGTCAACATCCAGATCCACACCGCCAACAGCGTGGTGCAGCCGGGCGAGCCGCTGATGCAGATCGTGCCGATCAGCGAGGGCCGCATCATCCGCGCCCGGGTGGACCCGATCGACATCGACGTGGTCCATCGCGGCCTGCGCGCCGCCGTGCGCCTGACCTCCTTCAGCGCCCGCACCACGCCGGAGCTTCGGGGCACGGTCGAAAACATCTCCGCCGACCGGCTGGTCGATCAGCAGACCGGGCTGGCCTATTACGACGCCCGCATCCGGCTGGACGAAGGCGAAATGGCGAAGATCAAAAACGTGGAGTTGGCGCCCGGCATGCCGGTGGAGGTGATGATCACCACCGGCGAAACCACCTTGCTGAACTATCTGGTCCAGCCCTTCACCGACCTGTTGCGCCGCGGCGTTTCCGAATCCTGACCGGGACGTCGCGCGGCCGATGAGCGACCTGCTGTTCATCGTCTCGAAACTGGCGCACACGCTGGTGGAGCCGGACTCGCTGCTGGTGCTGGCCGTCGTGGCCGGGGCTGCCTGCCTCTGGTGGCGCCCCCGCCTCGGCCGCATCATCGTCAGCGCCGCGGCGGCCGTCCTGCTGACGCTCTCCGTGTTGCCCGTCGGCGCCTGGCTGCTGGCGCCGCTGGAGAACCGTTTCCCCCGCCCCGATCTGGAGCAACTCGGCCGGATTGACGGCGTTGTCGTCCTTGGCGGCGCCGTCCGCACCGGCATTGCCGAGGACCGGGGCGTGCTGGCCTTGAACCGATATGCCGAGCGCATCGCCGAAATGCTGATCCTGGCCCGCCGCCTGCCGGAGGCAAAACTGATCTATGCCGGCGGCTCCGGCGATATCCGCGGCGAGGGCATCAGCGAAGCCGCCGCGCTCGCCCCCTATCTGGAGCCACTGGGCCTGCCGACCGGACGGATCGTTCTGGAATCGGCCTCGCGCAACACCTACGAAAACGCATTGGAGACTTGGCGCATTGCCCGCCCCCAGCCGGGCGAGCGCTGGCTGCTGGTCACCTCCTCCTACCATCTGCCGCGGTCCATGGGGGTGTTCCGGTCTGCCGGTTGGGACCCGATCGCCTATCCGGTTGACTACCAGTCGTCGGAAAACCGGCGCCTGCTGGTGCTGGCGCCGGTCCGGCATTGGCAGGATCTGAACCTGGCCGCCCATGAATACGCTGGCTTGCTGTCTTACTATTGGGCAGGCTATAGCAGCAGTCTGTTTCCCGGCCCCGGCAAGGATTGACCCTGCGATGTTGCGCACTGGTGCCCGATGGTTCGGCCTGATGGTTATGCTGCTGGCATCCACGGCGGCGCAGGCTGCCGCGCCGGCGGACTGGAACGACTGGCTCGCCGGCTTCCGCGAAAAGGCCCGGGCCGAAGGCATCGGCGAGGCGACGCTGCACGCCGCCCTCGATGGCTTGCAGCCGATCCAGTCCATTCTGGAACGCGACCGCAACCAGGCCGAATTCACCCTAACCTTCAAGCAATACCGCGACCGCGTCGTTACCCAGGCCAAGATCGACCGCGGCCGGGAGATGGCGCGCGAGCATGCGGCCCTGCTCGACCGGATCGCCACCAAATATGGGGTGCAGCCGCGCTTCATCCTGGCGATCTGGGGCATTGAGAGCTTCTATGGCCGCTATACCGGCAAGGAACCGGTGGTCGCTGCCCTGGCAACCCTGTCCTATGACCGCCGCCGCTCCAGCTTTTTCCAGCGCCAGTTGATCGCCGCGCTGCGCATGGTCGACAAGGGCCATATCGACCTGGAGACGATGAAGGGCTCCTGGGCCGGTGCCATGGGCCAGCCGCAGTTTATCCCCACCAGCTATCTGGCCTATGCGGTGGATGAAGACGGCGACGGCCACCGCAATATCTGGACATCGCTGCCGGATATTTTCGGCTCCATCGCCAACTATATGGCCGAGCACGGCTGGGCCAACGATCACACCTGGGGCCGGCCGGTGCAGGTGCCCGCCAGCCTGCGCAGCCGCTGGGCGGCACTCGCCAAGGACGACACCACGTCGCGCACGCGGCCGTTGCCGGACTGGGGCGACAAGGGCGTGCGCACCGCCGGCGGCGGGCCGCTGTCGCGGCGCCCCCTGCCGACAACCCTGATCGCGCCGGACGGCATCGAAGGCCCGGTGTTTGCCACCTACCCCAATTTCGGCCGGATTCTGCGCTACAACCCGTCGAATTTCTACGCCCTGGCCGTTGGCATCTTGTCCGACCGCATCGAATCGCGCCAATAATGCAACGAATCACTGTGGGAGACTTGGTCTTGTTCCGTCCGATAGCCCTCGTCCTCGCCGGTCTGATCGCCCTGGCTGGCTGCGGCACGCCGCCGCCGCCGGCGGAGCCCCGCACGGCCGGGTCGGCGGAAGACCAGGCCACGGCCCTCGCCCGGGCGGTGGAACCTGGCTACAAGATCGGCCGCCCCTACCGTATCGCGGGACAGTGGTACAAACCGCGCGAACAGTTCGATCGGGTCGAGGCCGGCATCGCCTCCTGGTATGGGCCCGGCTTCCATGGCCGGCTGACCGCGAATGGCGAGCGCTATGACATGTACGCCTTCACCGCTGCCCACAAAACCCTGCAATTGCCCAGCGTCGTCCGGGTTGAGAACACCGAAAACGGCCGCGCGGTCATCGTGCGGGTGAACGACCGCGGCCCCTATGTGAATGGCCGCATCATCGATCTGTCGCACCGCGCGGCCGAGGCGCTGGACCTGCACCATCACGGCCTGGCCCAGGTGCGAATGACGGTATTGCCGAACGAGAGCCGCCGCATCTCGCAAATGGCCCGGAACGGCGCTTCCGTTGGCCGGATGGACGACTATGTGGTTGCCCTGAACGCCAACCCGGACCGGACCCTGCCGCCGCAACCGCCGATCCGCCTGGCCCAAGCCCGCCCCGCTGGCACGCTCTACCTGCAGGCGGCAGCCTTCGCAAGCGAAGACTATGCCAACCGGGCCCGCACCATGCTGCGCAGCATCGGCCCGGTGCGGATCGATCCGTTCCCGCGCGGCGATCGCACCCTGTACCGCGTCCGCGTCGGCCCCTATGCTGACCGCGATACGGCCCAGGCGGCCCTGGAGCGACTACGCGAGGTGGGTTTTGAAGGTGCACATCTGGTGGCGAGCGGCTGATCCCCGCATTCGCCTGATTTCCGCCGCGGTCGGCCTGGCCCTGCTGGCGGCCCTTTCTCCCGGCCCGGCTGCGGCCCAAAGCATCGATACGCCGGCGCCGTTCGCTTATCTGATCGACCTGTCCAGCGACACGGTGCTGATGGAAAAGGGTGCGGACGTACCGACCGCGCCGGCATCCATGAGCAAGATGATGACCATCTACATGGTTCTGGAGCGCCTGAAGGCGGGCACGCTGAAGCTCGACGATACGTTCCCGGTCAGCAAAAAAGCATGGGAGAAGGGTGGCTCCAAAATGTTCGTCAAGGTCGACACCCGCGTCAGCGTGGACGACCTGCTGCACGGCATTATCGTCCAGTCCGGCAATGATGCCTGCATTGTCGTTGCCGAAGGGCTGGCCGGCAGCGAGACGGCGTTCGCGGCAGAGATGACAGCGCGCGCGCGCGAGTTGGGCCTGACCGACAGCCATTTCGCCAACGCCACCGGCTGGCCCGAGGATGGCCACCTGATGTCGCCGCGCGATCTGGCCAGGCTGGCGCGCCTGCTGATCCGGGATTTCCCCGAATACTATCCGCTCTTCGCCGAACAGAGTTTCACCTACAACGGCATCACCCAGGCCAATCGCAACCCGGTGCTCTCCAAGGAAATCGGCGCCGATGGCCTGAAAACCGGCCATACGGAGGCCTCTGGCTATGGCCTGACCGCGTCGGCGAAGCGCGGCGACCGCCGGCTTGTGCTGGTGTTGAACGGGCTGGAGAGCGTCAGCCAGCGCGCGCGGGAGGCGGAGCGCCTGCTGGAATGGGGGTTCCGTTCGTTCGAGGGCGTCACCCTGTTCGACGCACAGGACCGGGTGGAGGAAGCGCCGGTCTGGCTGGGCGAACGCGCCAGCGTGCCCCTGGTGCTGGCCGAAAAGCTGGCGGTCACCCTGCCGCGTCAGGCGCGCAACAGGATGGAGGTCACGGTCCGCTACGACGCGCCCGTGCCGGCGCCGATCCGCAAGGGGGAGCGGCTGGGCACCCTGCGCGTCACCGCCCCCGGTTTCGAGACGGTGGAGCGGCCGCTGATCGCCGGCGCCGATGTCGGCGCGCTGGGGCCGGTGGGCCGGGTGTTGGCGGTGACCCAGCACTGGCTTGCCAGCGTGCTGCCCTGATGCCCCCCCCCGCCCGCTTCATCACCTTCGAAGGTGGCGAGGGTGCCGGCAAGACCACCCAGATTCAGCGCCTGGCAGACCGCCTGCGCGCCGGCGGCCACACCGTGACCGTCACCCGCGAGCCCGGCGGCACGCCGGAGGCCGAGGCCATCCGCGCGCTGCTGGTGGAAGGCGAGGCCGGGCGCTGGGATCCGCTGGCCGAAACCCTGCTTCACCTGGCTGCCCGCCGCCAGCATTTGGCCCGCAAGGTCTGGCCGGCGCTGGAACGGGGCGAATGGGTGCTCTGCGACCGCTTTCTGGATTCCACCCGCGCCTATCAGGGCGCTGGTCAGGCGATGGCGCCCGCCGTCATCGAGTCCCTGGCCACGCCGGTGATGGCTGGGCTGGAGCCGGGCCTGACCCTGATCCTGGACCTGTCGCCGGAAGACGGCCTCGCCCGGGCCGCCGCCCGCAGCGCCGCCGGGCGTTACGAGCGCTGGCCGCTTGCCCGCCACCGGGCGATCCGCCAGGCCTTCCTCGCCATCGCCGCGCGCGAGCCGGCCCGCTGCCGCGTCATCGACGCCACACAGCCGGTGGAAACGGTCGATGCCGGCGTCTGGCGGGCGGTGGAAGGGCGCTTCCCGGACCTGGGCGGATGCTGACCTCCCGCACCAATCCCGCCCTCATCGGCCACGCAGACGCCGAAGCCACGCTGCTCGCCGCCATCGAAAGCGGGCGACTGCCGCATGCCTGGCTGTTCCTGGGCATGAAAGGCATCGGCAAGGCAACGCTGGCCTTCCGCTTCGCGCGCTTCCTGCTGGCTGGCGGCGGCGGTGCGCGGGCCGAGGACGGCGCTGGCCTGTTCGGCGACGAGCCATCGCCCGCGCCCGCCAGCCTCGCCCTGGACCCGGAACACCCGGTGTTCCGCCGCGTCGCCGCCAGGGGCCATGCCGACCTGCTGGTGCTGGATGCCGACCTCGCCACGGGCCGCAGCTCGAACATTCCCGCCGACGCGGTGCGCACGCTGGGCCCCTTCCTGCATCAGACCGCCGGCGAGGGCGGGCGGCGGGTGGTGATCGTCGATGCCCTGGACGAATTGAACCCGACCGGCGCCAACGCGCTCTTGAAGCTGGTGGAGGAGCCGCCGGCCGGGGCGGTGCTGCTGCTGGTCGCCCACTCCATGGCCCGGGTGCTGCCGACCATCCGCTCCCGCTGCCGCCTGCTGCGCCTGGCCCCGCTTCCGGCCGAACAGGTGCAGGCGGTGCTGGCGGAGCAAAGGCCGATGGAAGACCCCGCCGCGCTCGCCGACGCCGCCGCGCTCGCCGAGGGCAGCCCCGGCCGGGCGCTGGCCCTGCTGGAAAGCGAGGGTATCGCCATCCACCGGGCGCTCGGCCAGTTCTGGCAGGCCCCGGCCCGCGTGCCGGCGGAGGCCGTGCAGGCGCTGGCCGGTCTGGCCGGCCAGGATGCGGCCCATTTCGCCCATTTTTCCGAGGGCTATTGCCGCCATCTGGTCCACGCCGCCCGCAACGCCGGCGGCGGCCCGGCTTGGGATGCGCTTTGGGCCGACACGCTGCACCTGTTCGACCGGACCGAGGCCGTCTACCTCGACCGCCGGCAGGTGGCGCTCAATCGCCTCACCGCTGCGGCGAAGCTGGGGTAGACCGCCCGCGCCCAGGCGACTAGGTAGAGGGCAGGATATTCACAAGGCCAGGGATGGTCCCATGACCGTCGTTACCCCATGACCGTCGTTACCATGAGCGGGCGCGAGCCGCTGGTGCTCGCTCTGCCGAAGGGGCGTATTCTGGAAGAAGCCATGCCGCTGGTGCGCGGTGCGGGCATCGAGCCGGAAGCCGACTTCGACAACCCCAAGAGCCGGGCGCTGCGTTTCGCCACCAACCAGGATGCGCTCTCCATCGTGCGGGTGCGCAGCTTCGATGTCGCCACCTTCGTCGCCTTCGGCGCGGCGCATATCGGCATTTGCGGCCGCGACGTGCTGATGGAATTCGACTTTCCCGAGATCTACGCGCCGCTCGACCTAAACATCGGCCATTGCCGCCTTGCCGTTGCCGAGCCCTCGGAACTGGTGGCCCGCGACGACCCCAAGACCTGGAGCCATATCCGGGTGGCCACCAAATATCCCAACATCACCAAACGCCACTTCGCCGCCCGCGGCGTGCAGGCGGAATGCATCAAGCTGAACGGCGCCATGGAACTGGCGCCTTCGCTGGGTCTATGCCGGCGCATCGTCGACCTGGTTTCCACCGGTGCGACGCTGAAGGCGAACGGGCTGGAAGTGGTGGAGGAAATCGCCGACATCACTTCGCTGCTGGTCGTCAACCGCACCGCGCTGAAGACACGGTCAACCGAGATCAACGGCCTGATCGCACGCTTCCGGGAGGCGACCCGTGCCGCAGCGGCTTGATGCCTCCGCCCCGGATTTCGCCGCTCGCTTCGCCGATTTCCTGAGCGCCAAGCGCGACACGGAACGGGCTGCCGACCGCGCCGCCGCCGATATCGTCGCTGCTGTCAGGGCGGAGGGCGATGCGGCTCTGTTCGCCTATACCCAGCGCTTCGACCGGTTCCCCCTGGGCCCAGAGACCGTCCGCATCCGGCGGGAGGAGATGGCCGCAGCCTTCGAAGCGACGCCGGCAGACCAGCGCGAGGCCCTGGAATTCGCCGCCGCCCGCATCCGCGCCTTTCACGAGGCGCAGCGGCCCGCCGACCGGAACTGGACCGACGAGGCCGGCGTCCGCCTCGGCCTGCGCTGGACGGCGCTGGACAGCGTCGGCGTCTATGTGCCGGGCGGCACCGCGGCCTATCCCTCGTCGGTGCTGATGAATGTGGTTCCGGCCCGGGTGGCGGGCGTGGAGCGCATCGCCATGGCCGTGCCGACCCCGGACAACCGGTTGAACCCGCTGGTGCTGGCCGCCGCCCATGTCGCCGGCGTGGACGAGGCCTACCGCATCGGCGGCGCCCAGGCCGTGGCGGCGCTCGCCTACGGCACCGACAGCGTGCCGGCGGTGGACAAGATCGTCGGCCCCGGCAACGCCTATGTGGCGGCGGCCAAGCGGCTGGTGTTCGGCCAGGTCGGCATCGACACCATCGCCGGCCCCTCCGAAGTGCTGATCGTGGCCGAGGCCGGGCAGGCGCCGGCGCACTGGCTCGCCGCCGACCTGCTCGCCCAGGCGGAGCACGACACCGCCGCCCAGTCCATTCTGATCGCCAACAGCGCCGATCTGCTGGACGAGGTCGAGGCCGCCGTCGCCAAGACCCTGGCGGACCTGCCCCGCGGCGAGATCGCGGCGGCAAGCTGGCGCGACCATGGCGCCCTGATCCTGGTGCCGAGCCTCGACGCCGCCGCGCCGCTGGTCGACGCCGTGGCGCCGGAGCATTTGCAACTGGTCCTGGCCGACGCAGACGGCTTTGCCGCCCGGGTGCGCCATGCCGGGGCGATCTTCCTGGGGGCTGCGACGCCGGAGGCGGTGGGGGACTATGTCGGCGGGCCGAACCACGTGCTGCCGACCGACCGCAGCGCCCGCTTCTCCAGCGGCCTGGGGCTGTTTGACTTTTTGAAGCGGACGACGCTGCTCGGCTGTTCGCCGGAGGCGCTGCGCCGCATCGGCCCCGCCGCCGTCACCCTTGCCGAGGCCGAGGGGTTGGGTGCGCACGCCCTCTCGGTCGCGCTGCGGCTTGGCCGAAACTGACGCGTTCCGAGGGCATGAACAACCGTTCCCGCATCGTTGGCCTCAGCCTGGACGAATCTTTCGGCCGCGGTCGCCGGCCGGAAGTGGAGCAGGAACGCGCCGTCGCCATCGAAGACCTGCTGGACGAGAACTGCTTCGCCCTGGAGGACGGGCCGGAAGGGCCTTATCGCATCGTCCTCGGCATTGCCGACAACCGGCTGGTGCTGCGCGTCCAGAACGAGGCCGGGGAGGACCTGCGCATTATCGGCCTGGCGCTCGGGCCGTTCCGGCGCATCATCCGGGACTATCATGGCATCTGCGAAAGCTATTACGATGCCATCCGCAGCCTGACCCCATCGCAGATCGAGACCATCGACATGGCCCGCCGCGGCATCCACAACGACGGCACCGAATTGTTAAAGAAGCGCCTGGCCGGCAAGGCGGCGGTGGATTCCGACACCGGACGCCGGCTGTTCACGCTCTTGAGCGTGCTGCACCTGAAGGCCTGATCGGGAAGGGACGGGGGCAGCATGTCGGATTTCCGGGTCAGCGCCGTGCTGTTCGCCTGCGAGATGAACGCGGTCCGCTCCGCCATGGCAGAGGCCTGGATGAAGCATTTTCATGGCCAGCGCGTCTATGTGGATTCCTGCGGCCTGCGGGTGGGCGAAACCGACCCTTTTGCCGTCGCGGTGATGGCCGAGGCGGGCATCGACCTTTCCAACCACCGGGCCAAGACGTTCGACGACCTGGAAGACAGCTTTTTCGACATCATCGTCGCCCTCGCCCCGAACGCGCAGTTCCGCGCCATCGAGTTCGCCCGCGCCCAGGCGATCAAGGTCGCGTTCTGGCCGACCACCGATGCCACGGCCGAATACGGCAACCGCGAGCGCCGGCTGGACGCCTACCGCGCCGTGCGCGACTATCTGCGCGACCGCATCCTGGAGAAGTTTCCGGTCGAATGAGTGACGTTCCGGTTCCCCTGATCCTCGCCAGCGCCTCGCCCCGGCGGGTCGACCTGCTGGCGCAGATCGGCATCGCACCGCACGCGATCCGGCCCGCCGACGTGGACGAAACCCCGCTGGCGGACGAGAAACCGCGCGAACTGGCCGCCCGCCTTGCCGCCGCCAAGGGTCAGGCGGTGGCCGAGGCCGGCACCTACACCCTATCCGCCGACACGGTGGTCGGCGTCGGCCACCGCATCTTGCCCAAGGCCGAGACCGAGGCCGAAGCCCGCCGCTGCCTGGCGCTGCTGAGCGGACGGCGGCATCGTGTCTATGGCGGCGTCGCCGTGATCGACGGGCACGGAAAGCGCACCCAGCGCCTGGTCGTCACCGACCTGCGCTTCAAGCGCCTGCACGCCGCCGAGGTCAACGCCTACATCGCCGGCGGCGAATGGCGGGGCAAGGCCGGCGGCTATGCCATCCAGGGCCGCGCGGCGGAATTCGTGGCCTGGATCGGCGGCTCCTATTCCAATGTGGTGGGCCTGCCGCTCTACGAGACCGCGGCGCTGCTGCGCGGAGCCGGCTGCCGGTGGTAGGCAACGGGCCTGTCCGCCTGCCGCCGGTGGATACGGTTGTTCTGTCCGCCTCCCCCGGCGAGCAGCGCGCGGCGGTGCTGCGCGGCGGTGCGGTCTGGGGGCTGGATTGGGAGTGGCCGGACCGGCCCTCCCGGGTCGGCGCGGTGTTCGCCGTCCGCGTCACCCGCCTCGCCCCGGAAGCCAAGGGCGCCTTCGTCGTCACGGACGAGAGGGGCAGCGAGGGTTTCCTCGACCTTTCCCGCCAGCGCGGCCCCCTTCCGCATGAAGGGCAACGTTTGCTCGCCCAGGCAACGCGCCTGCCGGAAGACGGCAAGCGCCTGACGCTCTCGCCGGCCATCCGTCTGGCGGGGCGGTATCTGGTCTACACGCCCGGGCATGCGGGCGTCAGCGCCTCCCGCCAGTTGCCAAAGGCGGCGGCGGGGCCGTTGCAGGGGGTTGTGAAACGCACCCTGCGCCCGGACGAAGGCGCCATCGTCCGCGCCGCCGCCGCCGCTCTAGCGGATGCGGCGGAGCGCCTGCTCCCCGAACTGGAGCGCCACCGCGCTGCCTGGCAGGCGCTGACCGGGACAAGCGGCCTCGGCCTGCTGCGCGCCGCGCCGCTGCTCGCCGAACGCCTGCTGCTGGAGCGGTCCGGCACCGGCCCGCTCACCGTCATCGCCGACAGCCCCCGTGCCCAATCCGCCGCCCGCGCCGCAGCAGCGGCCTGGGCGCCCGGCGAGCCGGTCACGGTCACACTCGACAGCGCCAACCCGTTCGAATGCCGCGGCGGCGAGGAAGCCATGGCCCAGGCCGCCGCGCGCCACGCACCGCTGCGCTCCGGCGGCGGGCTTTGGCTGGAGCCAACCCGCGCCGGGTGGATGGCGGACGTGGATTCCGGCAGCGGCCAGGGCAGCGCCGCCGCCCTCCGCCTCCAAACCAACCTGGAGGCCGCAGTCGAGCTCGCGCGGCAGGTGCGGCTGCGCCAGGCCTCGGGCCTGTTCGTGACCGACTTTCTGCGCCTGGCCAACAAAGGGGAGGAGGAGCGTGTCCTCCAGACGCTGCGCGCCGCCTTTGCCGAAGACCCGGCGCCGCTGCGCTTCAACCCGGCCTTCGACCCGCTGGGCTTTTACGCGTTCTCCAGAGGCCGCGTCGCCCCGGCCTTTGCCAGCCGCCTCGACGCTGGCGGCCATGCCCAGACCCTGCTGGCCGGCCTGCGCGGCCTGGTGCGCGACGCCCTTGCCGAACCGCACCGCCGCTTGGCATTACATCTCTCGCCCGCCGCGGTGGAGGCCGCGGGCGCCATGCCGGTGGCGTTGAGAGAAGCCGAGGCGGTGCTGGGCGCGCCGCCCCGCCTCGAACCCGATTCGGCACTGCGGCCCGGACAATTCGCTGTCCGCCCGCAGGCCTGAAGGAGAGACGATGAGCGAACCGCCGAACAATGTCGTGCCGCTGCGCCCCCGCCGCCGTGCCGCGCCATGCCCGATCTGCGCGAAACCGTCGGCCGCCGATTACCGGCCGTTTTGTTCCAAGCGGTGCGCCGACATCGACCTGCACAAATGGTTGGGCGAGGGCTATCGGGTGGAGGGCACGGAACTTTCCGACGACGAACCGCCCGACAACGATCAGCCCGACGGCGATCAGCCTGCCTGAGTATTACCTCATCCGATCGAACGCGGCCGCGTCGCCCTGAAGCCCAAATACGTCGTCCAGCGCGATTGCGAATTCTTCCGCCGGACGGTCGCCAGCGTCGTTGCTGGTGCTCCAGCTTTTGACGATATTATCGCCCGAGACGTATCCCCCGTCCTGCACGACGAAATCCGGATTGCCGGTCAATGCGAAGTCCAGGATCGCCTGTTCTGCGAGGGCAGCGCCGCGATGTGCGGCATCGTCAAATTCCTTCCGCTCGCGTTATGTGCTTAAAACGTGGCGCGTGTCCTGGATCGCGCCAGTGACCGCCGTCACCGTTGCCAAAAATCAGAGCTGATCCGCTATGTCTCTTCTCCGCCTGTTGTTTCGCCGCAAGGACCGAACGCCGAAGGACACCACCCCCAAAATCGTCACCAAGGGCGAACGCGTGCCGGTCCATTCGTTCGCGACCGAACTCGCCGGCATCGACCTGGAGAACCCGGACGGCTCCATGCGCCAGGACATCATCGCCCGCACCGAGGTCGGCGCCGAAACGATCCTCGTCGCCCAGATGGGCGCCCTGAAACTGGCCGCCGTGTTCCTGGCCGAGACCGGCGATCAGATCGGCTATCTGCCGCGCGAGGTTTCCACCAAGATCATCCGGGAGGCCAAGGGCTATGATTACGGCACCCGCGTCGCTGCCATCGGCGAGCCGGACCCGGAGACGGGCATCCGCGACGTCACCCTCACCATCGATGTGTTCGAAAAGGGCTGAGGGCGTTAGGCTGGAGCCAGACCTTTGCCAACCCGCAGCGGAGCCCCTGCCATGACCGACCTGCCCACCTTCGAAACCCTGTTGCTCGACCGCCCGGCCGACAATGTCCTGCGCGTGACCATGAACCGGCCCGATGCGCGGAACGCGCAGGACCTGCAGATGACCTACGACCTGAACACTGGCTTCGACTTTGCCGCGCACGACGCGGAAACCAAGGTTATCATCCTGGCGGGCAAGGATCCGCACTTCTCCGCCGGTCACGACCTGCGCGGCAAGGCGGGCAAGACGCTGGACGACTTCACGCCGATCTCCACCTGGGGCGGCCATGCCGCACCGGGCGCCGAGGGCCGCCTTTCGCGCGAGCATGAAATCTACCTGGATGTCTCCCAGCGCTGGCGCGACCTGCCGAAGCCGACCATTGCGGCGGTGCAGGGCAAGTGCATTGCCGGCGGCCTGATGCTGGCCTGGGTCTGCGACCTGATTGTCGCCAGCGACGACGCCCAGTTCTGCGACCCGGTGGTTGCCATGGGTGTGTGCGGCGTGGAGTGGTTCGCGCATCCCCATGAACTCGGATACCGCAAGGCCAAGGAATTGCTGTTCACCGGCGACTTCTTCACCGCGGACGAGGCCTACCGTCTCGGCATGGTCAACCATGTGGTGCCGCGGGCGGAGTTGCAGGATTTCGTCGTCGCCATGGCCGCGAAAATCGCCACCAAGCCGCTGTTCGCGCTGCGCACCACCAAGGAGGCCGTGAACAAGGCCCAGGACGCCGCCGGCTTTCAGCAACAGATGGCCACCGCGTTCGCCCTGCACCAGCTCTGCCACAGCCACAACATGCAGGTGCACGACATGGCGGTCGATCCAGGCGGCCTCGCGCCCAGTGTCAAGGGCCGCACCGATGCGCGGCTGCAGGCCAAACCAGCGTCAAAATAACCGCCGGCCCGGCGACCCGACCGAACCGAAACCACCATTCCGTGCCCCATCCAGCGTCCAAGGGTCAAATTCCAGAAAGATCGTTCCCATGAATCTCGGCAAACTCGGCGTTTGGTATTCTTCCGACAAGCTCAAGCCGCAAGAGATGGCCGCCTTCGTGCAGCTGGTGGAGAGCCTGGGCTTCGGTTCCTATTGGTATCCGGAAAGCCGCTATTACGAGAGCATCGCCACCGGCGCCTTTCTGCTGGCGAACTCGAAGACCATCCGGGTCGGCTCCTCCATCGCCAACATCTATGCCCGCGATGCCTTCACCGCGGCGGCGGCGCGGCGCTCGCTGAACGACATGTATGACGGGCGCTATATTTCCGGCCTTGGCGTCAGCCACATTCCGATGGTGGAAGGGCTGCGCCGCCACGAATACGGCAAGCCCGTCGCCACCATGCGGGCCTACCTGGACGCCATGGAGGCCGGCAGGCAGGAGGGCGAGGGCGATTGGCCCGTCGCCATCGCCGCGTTGGGGCCCCGCATGATGGAACTGGCGGCGGAGAAGTGCGACGGCGCGCTGCCCTACAATGTCACGCCGGAGCACACGGCCCGCGCCAAGCAGGCGATGGGCGCCGGCAAATCGCTGGTGGTGGAGCAGAAATTCTGCCTGGAAAGCGACCCGGCCAAGGCCCGCGCCATCGCCCGCAGTGAGTTGAAGCGCTACATGGGGTTGCCGAACTATTGCAACAACTGGCTGCGTATCGGCTTTAGCCAGGACGACATCAGCGGCGAGGGCTCCGACCGGTTCATGGACGCCATGGTCGTTTGGGGCGACGCGGCGGCGATCCACGCCCGCATGAGGGAGCACTTCGAGGCCGGCGCCACCACCGTCGTCATGCAGCCGCTGCACGCCGACGGCGATACGGACGCGCGCACGCGCGGGTTGCAGGCCGTGGCGCGCTACGCGGGTTAGGCCGCCGCCGGCCTTTATCCCGCCGCCAGCAGCGCCTTGACCTCCGCCTCGCCATAGCCGACCTCGGCGAGGACGCTTGCCGTGTCCTCGCCCAGCGGGCGGGCGCCGAAGCGGTGTTCGGACCCCGTGCCCTCAAAGCGGGCGGCGGGCCGCGACTGGCGCAGGCGGCCGGCGTGGGGGTGGTCGTACTCGCGCACGATTTCGTTGGCGACCACCTGGGGATGGTGGATCATATCCTTGCGGTGCAGCACGGGCGCGCAGGGCACCCCCGCCTCGTCGAGGATAGCCATCCATTCCGCGGTGCTTTTGGCGATCATGGCCGACTGGATCAGCTCCAGCCGGGCATCGATGTTGAGATCGCGGAGCGCCGTGGTGGCAAAGCGTTCGTCGTCGATCCATTCCGCGTTGCCAGAGGCATGGCAGAAGGCCTGCCATTGGCCGTTGGTCATGGTGGAGACCGCCATATAGCCGTCTGCGGTCTCGTAGATCAGGTCCAGAAAGCTGGCGGCGCGCTGGATCGAGATGTCCTTGCCGACATAGGTCTGCGAGCCCATGTCGCTGGACCACAAGAAAGCGACGACGGCGTCGAGCATGGAAAGGCGCACGTGCTGCCCCTCGCCCGTGCGGGAGCGGGCCAGCAACGCGGCGGTGATGGCCTGCGCGGCGGTGAGGGCCGTCACCTTGTCCGGCACGATGGTGCGGATCAGCCGCGGCCGCCGTTCGTCGGCGCCGCCCTGGACCGAGCAGAGGCCGGAAAGCGCCTGGATGATCGGGTCGTAGACCGGCTTGTGCGACCAGGGACCGACCTCGCCGAAGCCGGAGATCGAGGCATAGACCAGGCCCGGATTGACCGCACGCATGTCTTCGTAGCCGATGCCGAGCCGTTCGACCACGCCGGGGCGGAAATTCTGGACCATGGCGTCGCAGGTGGCGGCGATGCGCTTCAGGGCTTCGACATGGCCGGAGCGCTTCAGGTCGAGCACGACGGAGCGCTTGTTGCGGTTGTTGTTGAGGAAGCTGGCCGACAAGCCCCCCTGTCGGTTGCCGGCCGAGCGGGTGAAATCGCCGGATCCGGGCGGCTCGACCTTGATCACGTCGGCGCCCTGATCGGCCAGGATCATGGTGGCGAACGGACCGCTGATCACGGCGGAGAGGTCGAGAATGCGGAAGCCGTCGAGTGGGCCGGGCATGGACGGAAAACCTCTGGCTTTGGGATCGTCGGGGCAGCGGCCACCCTAGCCGCTCGATCCGGGCCGGGCTAGTGGCCCGATCGAAACGCTTGCTATGGCAAGCGGTTCGTGAATCGGCCCGCTATTGCAATAATCCGGTGGTTCGGGTCAGCCAACGGATGGGGACCATCGGTCGGCATCGAGCCGCTAGGGCTCGCGGGCGGGGAGGTGCGTTGCGGCGGTCGGAGAAATGACACGGCGGCGGACGCAACGTCTTCGACAGCGTCAAGCCCCTCCCCATAAAATGTAGTTAATTCAATACGTTGCGTCACGGCCAGCCGAGCCTTAACAAAAGTGAGCATTTGTGAGCATCGGGCCGGGCGATGCAGTGATGGCGCGGTCGGGCGGTCCGTCCGCTCACCTGTGGGGGATAATAGTCCTATATAGCGTGGCGCACCGGCCGCGCAAGGGGCCGCGCTCGGACCCGATGCCGGCCGCCGTGCCTTGACGCCTGGGGCCAGGGGCCTACATCGTGGGGGCTGGTTCCGTTACAGAAACATTCCGCCATGTCCGATTCCCAAGCGCCGGTTTTGCACGGCACCACCATCCTGGCCGTGCGCAAGGGCGGCCGGGTCGTCATTGCCGGCGACGGCCAGGTCTCGCTCGGCAACACGGTGCTGAAGGGCACGGCGCGCAAGGTGCGCCGGCTCGGCAAGGACGGCAAGGTGATCGCCGGCTTCGCCGGCGCCACCGCCGACGCCTTCACCCTGTTCGAACGCCTGGAAGGCAAGCTGGAGCAGTATCCGGGGCAGTTGACGCGCGCCTGCGTCGAACTGGCAAAGGATTGGCGCATGGACCGCTATCTGCGCCGGCTGGAGGCGATGATGGCGGTGGCCGATGCCCAGGTCAGCCTGGTGCTGACCGGCACCGGCGACGTGCTGGAGCCGGACGACGGCCTGATCGGCATCGGCTCCGGGGGGGCCTATGCGCTCTCGGCCGCGCGGGCGCTGTTGCCACTGGACGGCCAGGACGCCGAGACCATCGCCCGGCGCGGCCTGGAAATCGCCGGCGAAATCTGCATCTACACCAACGACCAGATCGTGATCGAAAGCCTGGACGCCGCATGACCTCCTTCAGCCCGCGAGAGATCGTCTCCGAACTCGACCGCTATATCGTCGGCCAGAAGGAGGCGAAGCGTGCCGTCGCCATTGCGCTGCGCAACCGCTGGCGCCGGCAGCAACTGGAAGGCCCGATGCGCGAAGAGGTGCTGCCGAAAAACATTCTGATGATCGGCCCGACCGGCGTCGGCAAGACCGAAATCGCCCGCCGCCTGGCCAAGCTGGCGCAGGCGCCGTTCCTGAAGGTGGAGGCGACCAAGTTCACCGAGGTCGGCTATGTCGGCCGCGATGTGGAAAGCATCGTGCGCGACCTGGTGGAGAATTCCATCCACATGACGCGCGAGCGCATGCGCGAGGAGGTGAAGGCCCGGGCCGAACTGTCGGCGGAAGAGCGGGTGGTCGACGCGCTGGTGGGCGCCAATGCTTCGAAGGAGACGCGGGCGAAGTTCCGGCAGATGCTGCGGTCGGGCGAACTGGCCGAGCGCGAGATCGAGCTGGAGGTGCAGGATGCCGGCGGCATGCAATTGCCGACCATGGACATTCCCGGCATGCCCGGCGCGCAGATGGGCATGATCAATCTGGGCGACATTTTCGGCAAGGGCTTCGGCGGCCGCACCAAGACCCAGAAAATGAACGTCAGCGACAGCTATGAGGTGCTGGTGGCGGAGGAAAGCGACAAGCTGCTGGATGACGACAAGGTGGTGCGCACCGCCATCGAAACCGTCGAAAACAACGGCATCGTCTTTCTGGACGAGATCGACAAGATTTGCGCCCGCACCGAACGCACCGGCGGCGATGTCAGCCGCGAGGGCGTGCAGCGCGACCTGCTGCCCCTGATCGAGGGCACGACGGTTGCGACCAAGCATGGCTCGGTCAAGACCGACCATATCCTGTTCATCGCCTCCGGCGCGTTCCATCTGGCCAAGCCGTCGGACCTGCTGCCGGAATTGCAGGGCCGCCTGCCGATCCGGGTCGAGCTGGACGCGCTGACGCGGGAGGATTTCGTGCGCATCCTGCACGAGCCGGAATCCTCGCTGATCAAGCAATACATCGCCCTGATCGGCACGGAGGAGGTGCGGCTGGCGTTCGAGGACGGCGCGGTCGAGGAAATCGCGGGCCTGGCCGCCGACATCAACAACTCGGTCGAGAATATCGGCGCGCGGCGCCTGCAGACGGTGCTGGAAAAGCTGCTGGAGGATATCTCCTACGAGGCCTCCGACAAGCCCGGCAGCGAATATGTGGTAACCGCCGACATGGTGCGCGAGCGCGTGGCGCCGCTGGCCCAGGACGCGGACCTTTCGCGCTTTATTCTGTAGCCGCGGCGGCGCCCAGCACGCTCTCGCGGACCCACCAGCGCGGCGCCCGCTGGCGCAGCCATCGGGCGGCGGCGGCGGCGCTGTGCTGGTGGGGGAAGAGGGCAAAACAGGTGGCGCCGCTGCCGGACATGCGGGCAAGCAGGGTGTCCGGCGCGGCGGCAAGCGCGGCCAGAACCTCGCCGATGGCGGGAACGGTTTCCACCGCCGGGCGGGTGAGGTCGTTGCGCTGATCCGCCAGCCAGCCAGCGATGGCAGCGACCGACGCGCCTGCGGGCGGCAGCGGCACGGCGGATGGTTGGCCATAGCGGCCGGCGAGCGCCTGGAACACCGCGCCGGTCGATGACGCTATCCCCGGATTGACGAGCACCGCCGGCAGCGGCGGCAGCGGCGGCGCTGGCGTCAGCCGCTCGCCCATGCCTTCGACCAGGGCCGGGCGATTGCCTAGACAGACGGGAATGTCCGCGCCGAGATCGGCCCATGCCGCCGGCGCGCCCGCCGCCGTGCCCCAGGTGCGGGCCAGCAGCCGGATCGCCGCTGCCGCATCGGCGGAGCCGCCGCCTATGCCGGCGGCCACGGGCAGGTGCTTGGAAAGGTTCAGGGCCAGCGGCGCGGCGCCGGGCGTTGCCGCTGCCAGCCGCCGGGCGGCGCGCAGCACGAGGTTGCCGGCGGCCGCCGTATCCTCCAGCGCTTCGGCAAACGGGCCGTCCAAGGCCAGCGACCAGTCCGGCGCCGGGCCTGTGACCGTCACCCGGTCGCCGCAGTCGGCGAACGCCACCAGGCTTTGCAGGTCGTGATAGCCGTCGGCGCGGCGGCCGAGAATGTGCAGGTAGAGGTTGATCTTGGCCGGGGCCGGCTCGCCAGCGGGCGTCGGCACCGGGTCAGTCCGCCTTGCCGGCGACCGCGCAGCCGTTCAGGCCGCAGCGGAGTTTTTCTTCCAGCACCGGCAACTGTTTTTCGTCGGGCTCCAGGTTCAGGGCGCGGCCCCATTGAAAGCGGGCTTCGGCCAGGCGCCCGACCTGCCAGTAGGCATCGCCCAGATGCTCGTTGATGGTCGGGTCCAGCGGCTCCAGGGTGACGGCGCGTTCCAACTCGCGCACCGCATCGCCATAGCGCCCGGTGCGGTAATAGACCCAGCCGAGGCTATCGACGATAAAGCCGTCTTCGGGCCGCAATTCGACGGCGCGGCGGATCATTTCCTCCGCCCGCTCCAGATTCTCGCCGCGGTCGATCCAGGAATAGCCCAGATAGTTGAGCAGATGGGCCTGATCCCCCTGCAGGCGGAGGGCGGCCAGCAGGTCGCTTTCGGCCCGCGGCCAGTCGCCGGCGCGTTCCAGGGCGATGCCGCGGTGATAGAGCAGGCGCCAGTGGTCGGCGGTGATATCGCCGAGGCGCCGGGCGGCCTCGTCATAGGCGATGACGGCCTCGTCGAAGCGGGCCTCGCGGCGCAGCACATCGCCCAGCAGCGTCTGGGCTTCCGCCTTGTCCGGCGCGGCGGTGGCGAGCGCTTTCAGGGTCGCGATCGCCGCGTCCACTTTGTCGGCCCAGGCCAGGTAGCGGGCCCGGGAAATCTGGGAATCGTAGCGATAGGGCGAGCCTTTGGGGATGGCGTCGTAGAGCGCGGCGGCGTCTTCGTAGCGGTTCTGCCCGGCGGCGATTTCTGCCACCAGCAGGCGCAGCAGGTCGTTCTTCGGCGCCAGCGCCACGCCAAGCTGGGCGTAGATCAGGGCCGAGAACGCGCGCTCGCCCCGGTTCAGGGCGGCGGCGATGCTGAACAGCCCCTCGGCGAAGCCCTGCGCGGCGCCGGCAACGATGGGCGCGACGGTGGTGTCTGCCTGACGGGCCTGGAAATTGGCATAGAAGTCCGCCGCGCGGGAAGATTGCAGCGCGCCCCCGGCCTCCGCCTCCGCATAGGCGGCAATGGCGTCGTTGCCGGTCACGTCCTCGATCAGGGCGCGGTGGAGGGCGATGATGCTGCCCCAGGCCGGCTCTTCGGCGCTGAAGGTCAGCGCGGCGCGGGCGGCGGCGATATCGCCGGCGCCGGCGCCGGCCCAGGCCTGGCCCAACAGCCGGATCAGGCCGGTCAGGCCGTTGTTGTCCAGGTCGGAGAAATAGGCGAGCGCGGCGGCGAAATCGCCGGACCGCATCGCCGCCGCAGCCTGGGCGATGGTCGGGAGGCCGGAGGCCGCGCCCTCGCCCTCGCGGGAGAGCGGGCGGGCGTGCGGCAGCGCATCCAGCAGCCGGCCTTCCGCCAGCAGCAGCAGAAAGACGCGCCGGCGCAATTCCAGATTGTTCGGGTCCCAGGCCAGCGCGCCTTCGAGATAGTCGGCGGCGTTGCCATAGTCTTTGACGGCCTGCGCCAGGCGGCCCGCCAGGTATTGGCCGGCGGCTGAATGGCCCCAGGCCTTACCGGCGAGCGCCAGCGCCTGATCGCGCGACATCAGCCGCTCCAGCCCGGCAGCAGCCGCGCCGGACCCGGCCATCGGCAAGGTCAGAAAAGCGGCCAGCGCCAGACTCAGGCTTGCGGCCCTCATGACGTGCCCCACACATCGAATACGATCAGGACCGGGCTCCCACTCTTACATATTCGGATAGTTCGGACCGCCGCCGCCCTCCGGCGTGACCCAGTTGATATTTTGGGTCGGGTCTTTGATGTCGCAAGTCTTGCAGTGGACGCAGTTCTGGGCGTTGATCTGCAGGCGCGGGCCGCTGCCATCCTCATCGACAATCTCATAGACGCCCGCCGGGCAATAGCGCTGTTCCGGTGCATCGTAGCGCGGCAGATTGATCTTCACCGGCACGCTGTCGTCTTTCAGCGTCAGGTGCACCGGCTGATCTTCCTCGTGATTGGTGTTCGAGAGGTAAACGCTGGAGGGTTTGTCGAAGGTGATGACGCCATCGGGCTTCGGATAGTCGATCGGCTTGGCCTTCGACTTGTCCACCAGGCTTTCGTGGTCGGTGCCGTGGTGCTTCAGAGTCCAGGGTGCCTTGCCGCGGAAGACCAGCTGGTCGATGCCGGCATAGAGCGTACCGCCGATCAGGCCCCACTTGAAGGCCGGGCGGACGTTGCGGGCGCGGTAGAGCTCGTCATGGAGCCAGCTTGCCTCGAACGCCTTCGGGTATTCCTCCAGCACGCCGTATTCCTCGCCGCGGGAAAGGGCGGCGGCGATGGCTTCGGCCGCCATCATGCCGGACTTCATGGCGGCGTGAGAGCCTTTGATGCGCGGCGTGTTCAGAAACCCCGCCTCGCAGCCGACCATGCAGCCGCCGGGGAAGACCAGTTTCGGCAACGATTGCAGGCCGCCCTCGTTCAAGGCACGGGCGCCATAGGCGATGCGCTTGCCGCCCTCGAACACGCCGCGGATGTAATTGTGCGCCTTCCAGCGCTGGAACTCGTCGAACGGCGAGAGATAGGGGTTCTTGTAATCGAGGCCGACGACGAAGCCGCAGGCGACCTGGTTGTCTTCCAGGTGATACAGGAACGAACCGCCATAGGTATCCGATTTCATCGGCCAGCCGGCGGTGTGCATGACGGTGCCGGGCCGATGCTTTTCAGGGTCGACCTGCCACAGCTCCTTGATGCCGATGCCATAGGTCTGCGGCTGCACGCCCTGGCGCAGACCGAACTTGTCCATCAACTGCTTGCCGAGCGAGCCGCGGGCGCCTTCTGCGAACACCGTGTATTTGGCGCGCAATTCCATGCCGGGCTCGAAGGACGGCTTCCGTTCGCCGTTTTTGCCAACGCCCATGTCGCCGGTGGCGACACCGCAGACGCGGCCCTGGTCGTCGTAGAGCACCTCCGCCGCGGCGAAGCCGGGGAAGACTTCCACGCCCATGGCCTCCGCCTGCTCTGCCAGCCAGCGGCTCAGATTGCCGAGGGAGATGATGTAGTTGCCGTGGTTTTTCATGGCCGGCAGCATCATGAATTCCGGCCAGGGCAGCGACGCGTTCTCGGTCAGGAACACGAACTTGTCGCGCTTGACCGGCTGGTTCAGCGGCGCGCCCAAGTCTTGCCAATTCGGCAGCAACTCGTTCAGCGCGCGCGGGTCGAGCACGGCGCCCGACAGGATGTGGGCGCCCACTTCCGAGCCTTTTTCGAGCACGACGATGGCCAGTTCCTCGCCGGTTTCCTCCGCCAGCTGGCGCAGGCGGATTGCGGTCGCCAGCCCGGCCGGGCCGGCGCCCACGATCACGACATCGACTTCCATGCTCTCGCGTTCCATGGGATCCTTCATCCTTGTGTACAGTCAGCGCTCGGCCCGTTTATAGCCGTCCTGAGTGCCCATGGCTAGGCAGGCGGGAGACGGACGGATGGACGCTGCCGCGGCCAGTGGCGCGAAAAGCGGCTTGATTGCGGCGCCGGAAGGCGCACATTGGCCGCCATGAATGCTTTGTTAGCCACATTGCAATGGTATGCGGATCTGGGCGTCGACGAGGCCATTGCCGAGGAGCCCTGGGACCGCTTTGCCGCGCCGCAGCGGGCCGGGCCCGAGCCGCAGCGGGCCGGGCCCGAGCCGCAGCGGGCCGGGCCCGAGCCGCAGCGGGCCGCGCCGCACCCTGCCCTGCCGCAACCCGCCCTGCCGCACCCTGCCCCCCCGCCGCCACGCGCGGCCGCGCCCGCCGGCGATCCGGGGTTGGCGGCAGAGTTGGCGGCCATTGCCACGCTGGAGGCATTGCGCGCCCGGCTGGACCGGTTCGAGGATTGCGCGCTCAAGGCCACCGCCACCAATACCGTCTTCGGCGAGGGACCGGACGCCGCCCGGCTGATGATCGTTGGCGAGGCGCCGGGCGAGGAGGAGGACCGGCAGGGCCGGCCGTTCGTCGGCCCGTCCGGCAAGCTGCTGGACCGGATGCTGGCCGCCATCGGCCTGGAGCGGGGCGAGGTCTATATCACCAACACGCTCTACTGGCGCCCGCCCGGCAACCGGACGCCGACGCCGGCGGAAGTGCAGGCCTGCGCGCCCTTTCTTCGCCGCCAAATTGCCATTATTCGGCCACAGGTGTTGCTGATGGTTGGCGGTGCGGCGGCCAAGTCCATGTTGGAGCGGGACGAAGGCATCATGCGCCTGCGTGGGCGCTGGGCGGAATACGATCCCGGCGGCGGCGATCCCATCCCGGCGCTGGCCACCTTTCACCCCGCCTATCTGCTGCGCTCGCCGGCCCAGAAACGCGAGGCATGGCGGGATTTGCTGGCCGTGCAAATGCGCCTTCTTGCCAGCGGCGGCTGACGATTGTATTCACCCCCGCTGCCATTGTCATGAAGGGCCCGAACCGGAAGAGCCATCCCGTTCATGTTCGATAACCAAAGTCTGCCGATAACCAAAGTCTGCAACCTGTGCGAACCAAACCGAATACCAACTGGCCCCTGACCTATGCCCGAAGATTGATTCTGGCGTGCGCGGCGCTGCTGTCGAGCTGCACCGCGGTGCATGGCGAACCGGACCGTTGGCCCCGAACCGAACTGGCGCTGGCCTCTCCGCGGCTGCCGGGGGCGGAGAGGCGCGCCGTCGCGCTGCCGGTGCCGCTCGGCAACGAGGATGCGGCCCGCTATCGCCAGATTTTTGCCTTCCAGGACCAGGGCGATTGGGAGCGGGCCGACCGGGAGATTGCCGGCCTGCAATCCGGACTGCTGCTGGGGCATGTGCAATTCCAGCGCTACATGCACCCCACCGCCTACCGCGCCAGCTATCCGGAACTTGCGGCGTGGCTGGCCCGCCACAAGGATCACCCCGGCGCCTACCGGGCCTACAGCCTGGCCCAGCGGCGCCAGCCGGCCGGGGCGGGACCGCTGGCTCTGCCGGACTTCGGACGCGAGCATCTGCGCCACCTGTTGGGCGAGAACCGGGCGCCGTCGGCGGCGTACACGGTCTCTGCCAATTACCGCAGGGTTGCCCAGGACATCCGCTCGCGCATCGCCCGCAGCCACCTGACCGTTGCCAGCCGCCGCATCGACGCGAGCGGCCTGCCGGCGGAGGAGGCGGACCGGCTGCGCGCCCAGGTGGCGCTCGGCTGGCTGGCGCTCGGCCAGGGCGGCAAGGCGCTCGCCATCGCCGGAGAGGCTGCCGAACGCTCGCGCCACCGCACGTCCGTGCCGGATTGGGTGGCGGGGCTGGCGGCCTATGCGAAAGGGGATTTTGCCGGCGCCGTGCGCTTTTTCGGCAAACACGCGCAATCGCCGCTGGCCGGCCACTGGAACAAGGCGGCCGGCGGTTTCTGGGCGGCCCGCGCAGCCGGCAAGCAGAACCGCCCGGACGAGGTGCGGCACTGGCTGGAAGTGGCCGCCAAACACCCGCTGACCTTCTATGGCCAGTTGGCGCTGGCCCAACTCGACCGGACCTTGCTGCCGCTGAAATACCGCCGGCCCGCCACCGGCGCCGATCTGCGCCGGCTGCAGCGACTGCCGGGCAGCGAGCGGGTGTTCGCGCTGATCCAGGTGGGACAGATCCGCCGTGCCGACGAGGAAATGCTGCAATATCTCAGCCGGGCCGACCTGCCGCTGGCCCGCGCCATTACCGCGGTCGCGGAGGCGGCGAAGCTGCCGCAAGCTGCCATGCGCGGCGCCTTCTACCTGGCCAATGCCGAAGACGAGCCGACCGCGGCGGCGCTCTACCCGACGCCGGACTGGCAGCCGCAGGGCGGCTTTGCCGTGGATCAGGCGTTGATCTGGGCATTCGTGCGCCAGGAATCCGTGTTCAATCCGCGCGCCACCAGCGGCGCCGGCGCGCGCGGCCTGATGCAGTTGATGCCAACCACCGCCAACTATGTGGCCGGCGAGGAGCGCTTCCGCGGTGCGCAACGCGATGCGCTTTACAACCCGGCGCTGAACCTGTCGCTGGGGCAGCAATACCTGCGCTATTTGATGGACAAGGATCTGGTCGAGGCAGACCTGTTCCGGCTGGCGGTTGCCTACAATGCGGGCATCGGCAACCTGAACGCCTGGCAGCGCGAGGGCCTGCTGGCGAGCGACCCCTTGATGTTCATCGAGACGTTGCCGCTTTTGGAAACCCGCTTGTTTGTCGAGCGCGTCGTCGCCAATTACTGGATTTACCGGGCCTTGCTGGGCCAGCCGCGGCCTTCGTTGCAGGCGGTGCTGGAAGGGCGGTGGCCGCGCTATCATGCCCAGGAATCCGCCCGGATCGATCTAGCCGAAGATGTGCGCCATGCCGATTGACGATTCCCGCCCGTTCGTGCCCGTCGCCATCGCGGTGATGACGGTCTCCGACACCCGCACCCCCGCCGACGACCGCTCTGGCGACACCCTGGTCGCCCGGCTGGAGGCGGCGGGCCACAAACTGGCGGCGCGCGCCATCGTCACCGACGACACGGACAAAATCGCCGCGCAGTTGCGGGCCTGGATCGCCGATCCGGATGTGGATTGCGTCATCTCCACCGGCGGCACCGGCGTGACCGGCCGCGACGTGACGCCGGAAGCGTTCCAGAGCGTCTATGAGAAGGAAATCGCCGGCTTCGGCGAGGTGTTCCGCTGGATCAGCTTCCAGAAGATCGGAACGTCGACCATGCAGTCGCGCGCGACCGCGGGCGTGGCGGGCGGCACCTATCTGTTCGCCCTGCCCGGCTCCACCGGGGCGGTGAAGGACGGTTGGGACGACATTCTGGCCTACCAGCTCGACAACCGCTTCCGCCCCTGCAATTTCGTCGAGATCATGCCGCGCCTGCAGGAACACGTGCCGCAGCGCGGCGGCTGACCGCGCGTGCCGGGCCCTTGAATACGGTCGCCATTGGATGCGGTCGCCATTGGATGCGGTCGCCAGCCGTGCCAAGACGGCCAGCCTGTCTTCACTTCATGCTATGAGAAGCCTTCCAGCCGGTGAGGCGCCAGCAAGAGGACCCGATCCCCTGTCCACCGATCCCCTGTCCACCGGCCCCCTGTCCATCGGCACCCACATCGACCTGCCCGCCGAAATCCAGGCGGCGATCCAGAACGCCATCGCCGTCGTCGACGCCCACATGGCAGCGCTGAACGCCCGGGACGCCGAGGCCATCGCTGCCACCCTGCACTTTCCGCACTACCGCCTGGCCGGATCGGCCATGACGATGTGGGAGACGCCGGACACCTACCTGGACGACTTCCACGCCCGCGCCGGCGAGGGTTGGGGCCGCAGCCAGTGGAACAGGCAACAGGTAATCCAGGCGGAGGCGGAGAAGGTCCACCTCGCCATGGAATTCACCCGCTTCCGCACCGACGGTTCGGAACTCGGCACCTTCCGCTCGATCTGGGTCATCACCTGCATCGACGGGCGCTGGGCGGCGCAGTTGCGCAGCAGCTTCGCGCGTTAGCGCGGCGGCAAGCCTGGACAGTGGCGCCCACCCGCGCCACCATTCCCCGGCCCCGACCCGCAACCGGAGAACCGCCGCCCCATGCCGATCATCAACCGCATTGCCGACCTGCACGAGGAGATGACCGCCTGGCGGCGCGACCTGCACGCCCACCCGGAAACCGCGTTCGAGGAGCACTGGACCAGCGACTATATCGCGGAAAAGCTGGAAACCTTCGGCCTGGACGAAATCCACCGCGGCATTGCCAAGACCGGCATCGTCGCCGTGCTGCGAAACGGCGGTTCCGACCGCTCCATCGCGCTGCGCGCCGACATGGACGCGCTCGACATTCTCGAAGCCAACGATCTGCCCTACAAGAGCCAGATTCCCGGCAAGATGCACGCCTGCGGCCATGACGGCCACTCCACCATGCTGATGGGCGCGGCGAAGTATCTGGCCGAAACCCGGAATTTCGACGGCACCGTCTATTTCATCTTCCAGCCGGCAGAGGAGAACGAGGGCGGCGGCCGGGTCATGGTCGAGGAAGGCCTGTTCGAGCGGTTTCCGGCCGGGGCGGTCTATGGCATGCACAACTCCCCCGGCTTGGCCGTCGGCGAGATGGCGATGCGCCCGGGCCCGGCCATGGCCGGCTACGACATTTTCGAGATCGCGGTGGAGGGCTACGGCACCCACGCCGCCCGGCCGAACCAGGGCGTCGACCCGGTGGTGGTGCAGGCGCAGATCGTGCTTGGCCTGCAGACCATTGCCAGCCGCAACGTCAACCCCATCGACGCCGTCGTCGTCAGCGTCACCCAGGTGCATGGCGGCGACACCTGGAACGTCATTCCGCAACAGGTGATGCTGCGCGGCACCGTGCGTTGTTTCAAGCCGGAGGTGCAGGACCGGACGGAGGCGCGCCTGACCGCGCTGGCCGAGAGCATCGCCGCCGCCCACGACGCCAGGGCCACCGTGCGCTACGAACGCCGCTACCCGCCGACCGTCAACGACGAGGCGCACATGCTGAAATGCGCCGCCGTCGGGCGGGCGCTGCTGGGCGAGGACAAGGTTGCGACCGACGCACCGCAGGGCATGGGCTCGGAGGATTTCTCCTTCATGCTGAACGAGAAGCCGGGCTGCTATATCCGGCTTGGCAACGGCGAAGCGGGCGGGCATGGCAGCGTCGTCGTGCACAATCCGCGCTACGATTTCAACGATGCGGCCCTGCCCTATGGTGCCAGCTATTGGGCCATGCTGGTCGAGCAGGAGCTTGCCCGCACCTGAAATCCGGGATAGGCGAGAGGCCGTGACGACCGAAGCATCCCCCCCCGCCACCCCGCCGGACGAACCCGCCCTCCGCCCCGGGGACGGCAGCCCCGCCGTGCCGGCAACGCGGCGCGAGCGGTTTCGGGCGTTCTGGAAGCGCTGGCGCATCGGCCAGCGGCTGGGCCTGGTGCTGGTGGTCGCCGCCTTCGTCGCCTCGCTGCTGACCTATGCGGTGTTCAGCGGCTCTGCCACCTTCCTGCCGGCGACGCCGTCGGTGCTGCTGGCGCTGCTCAACCTCGACCTGGTGTTGTTCCTGGCCGTCGCCGTGCTGGTCACGCGCCGGGTGGTGAAGCTATGGGGCGAGCGGCGGCGCGGGCTGGCGGGTTCCGGCCTGCATGTGCGCCTCGTCTATCTGTTCAGCCTGGTGGCGGGCGGGCCGACCGTGTTGGTCACCACGTTCAGCGTCGTCTTTCTGCACTTCGGACTGCAGGGCTGGTTCAGCCAGCAGGTGGACGAAGCCCTGCACGATTCGCTGACCGTGGCCGATGCCTATCTGAAAGAGCACGGCCGCGTTGCCGCGCGCGACACGCTGGCGATCGCCGCCGATCTGCGCCGCGACCACGCGGAAATCGGCAAGAGCGATGGGGCGGTGCTGACGGCCTTTCTGGAACGGCATCTGCGCTGGCGCGGCCTGCAGGCGGCTATCGTTTTCTCGGCCGACGGCACGGTCTCCGCCCGCGTCGGCGATCTGGCCTCGATGGCGCGGGAGCTGGTCCCGGACTGGGCCATGGCCGAAGCCCGCGATGGCGAGGTGGCGGTGGTCGTCGGCCGCTCCGGCGACCAGTTGCGCGGCCTGGTGCGGCTGGAGGGGGAGCCGGAGCGCTTTCTCTATGTGGCCCGCGCCGTCGATCAGGAGGTGTTGCGCCACGTCGCCGACGTCCGCGCCGCCGTCAGCCGCTTCCAGCGCCTGCAGACCGAGCGCAGCGAGATCGAGCTGACATTTGCCTTTATCTTCGCGCTGCTGACGCTGCTGCTGGTCGTCGTCGCCATCTGGGTCGGCCTGGCCTTTGCCGGCCGCATCACCCGGCCCATCGCCGCCCTGGTGGAGGCGGCGGAGCGGGTGCGCGCCGGCGACCTGGAAGTCCGGGTCGGGCCGATGGGCGAGATGGGCGAGTTCCAGACCATGGGCCGGACCTTCAACCGCATGACGGCGCAGTTGCGCACCCAGCGCCAGGAGCTGGTGGAGGCCAACCGCCAGCTCGACCAGCGGCGCATGTTCACCGAGGCGGTGCTGGCCGGGGTTGCCGCCGGCGTGGTCGGCCTCGACCGCGACGACCGTATCCGCTTTCCGAACCGCATGGCGGGCCAGTTGCTGGGCATCGACCTGGAACAACACCTTGACGTGCCGCTTGCCGATCTGCTGCCGGATGTCCGCACGCTGATCGAGCGGGCGCGGCGCTGGAAGGGCAACACCACCGAGAGCCAGATCACCCACGCCACGGCGGACGGCACCCGCACCTTCCTGGTGCGGGTCACGGCGGAAGCCGGCGGCGATGGCGGCAGCGTCGTCACCTTTACCGACATCACCGAACTGCTGGACGCCCAGCGCAATGCCGCCTGGTCCGACATCGCCCGGCGCATCGCCCACGAAATCAAGAACCCGCTGACGCCGATCCAGTTGTCGGCGGAGCGGCTGAAGCGGCGCTATCTCTCTCAGGTCACCAACGACCCGGAAACCTTCCAGCTCTGCACCGACACCATTGTCCGCCAGGTCGAGGGGTTGCGGCAGCTGGTGGACGAGTTCTCCAGCTTTGCCCGCCTGCCGGCGCCGCGGCCCACCCCATCCAACCTGACCGGCATCGCCCGGGAGGCCATTGCGCTTCAGCAGAACGCCGCCCCCGCCATCGCCTTCAGCCTGACGAGCGAGCCCGACCCGCTGCGCGCCACCTGCGACCCGCAACAGATGGCGCGCGTGTTCACAAACCTGCTCCAGAACGCCACCGAGGCCATCGAACGCCGCCGGGAGGAAGAGGGCGAAACGGCCCCTGCCGGGCGGATCGCGGTCGCGCTGCGCCATGGCGAGGAGGCGACAGAAATTGCGGTCACCGACAACGGCCCCGGCGTCCCGCCCCACTTGCGCGACCGGCTGGCCGATCCCTATGTGACAACAAGAGCACGCGGCACCGGGCTTGGGCTCGCTATCGTACAGAAGATCGCCTCCGACCATGGGGGTACATTGGTGTTTCAGGATGCCCCAGGCGGTGGCACGCGCGTCAGCGTTACCATTGCCGACCGGCTGCCGTCATAGGGCCAGGAGCATGGCACAGGACATTTTGGTGGTCGACGACGAGGCGGATATCCGCCTTTTGATCGGCGGGTTGCTGGAAGACGAGGGCTACGAGACCCGTCAGGCCGGCAATGCCGATCAGGCGCTCGCCGCCATCGCCGGCCGGCGCCCCAATCTGATCGTCCTCGACGTCTGGCTGGAAGGCAGCCGCCTCGACGGCATCGAACTGCTGCAGGAATTGCAACGCACCGTGCCGGAGGTGCCGGTGGTGATGATCAGCGGCCACGGCACGATCGAGATGGCGGTTTCCGCCATCCACGCCGGCGCTTTCGACTTTATCGAAAAGCCGTTCAAGACCGACCGGCTGCTGCTGGTGCTCGAACATGCCATCGCCGATGCCCGCCTGCGCCGCGAGGTCGAGGACTTGCGCCGCCGCGCCGGGGCGGATGCGGAGCTGGTCGGCTCCTCGCCGGCGATGAAGACGATCCGCCAGGCCATTACCAAGGTGGCGCCCACCAACAGCCGGGTGCTGATTTCGGGCCCCAGCGGGGTCGGCAAGGAGGTGGTGGCCCGCCAGATCCACCAGGCCTCGCGCCAGGCGGAGGGCCCTTTTGTGGTGGTCAACTGCGCCTCCATCGCGCCGGATACCATGGAAATCGAGCTGTTCGGGGCCGAGGCCGGGCCGAATGGCGGCCCGCGCCGCATCGGCGTGTTCGAGCAGGCGCATGGCGGCACTCTGCTGCTGGATGAGGTCTCGGACATGCCGCTAGAAACCCAGGCCAAAATCCTGCGCCTGCTCCAGGACCAGTCCTTCGTGCGCGTCGGCGGCGCCACCCAGGTGCAGGTGCAGGTGCGGGTGCTGGCCACCACCAGCCGCGACCTGCAGGCGGCGGTCGAGGCCGGCACGTTCCGGCAGGAATTGTTCTACCGCCTGGCGGTGGTTCCCATCGAGGTGCCGGCGCTCAACGCGCGGCGCGACGACATTCCGGACCTGGCCGCCTATTTCCTGGACGCCACCGCCCGGCAGACCGGGCGCCAGGCGGGACAGGTGACGGCAGATGCGTTGGCGCAGTTGCAGGCCTATCACTGGCCGGGCAATGTCCGCCAATTGCGCAACACGATCGAGCGCATGCTGATCATGGCCGGCGATACCGACGCTATCGGCACCGACGCCCTGCCGCCCGAAATCACCGGCCGCCTGGCGGAAGGGCAGGCCAGCCTGGCAGCGGACATACTGGGCCTGCCGCTGCGGGAGGCGCGCGAGCATTTCGAGCGCGAATACCTGTTGGCGCAGGTCGACCGCTTCGGCGGCAATATTTCCCGCACCGCAGGGTTTGTCGGCATGGAACGGTCTGCGCTACACCGGAAGCTCAAATCCCTGGGCCTTTCTATCGGGAGCGAGCGGTCTTGAGCGTACGGCTATGAGAATTATCGTCTGCGGCGCCGGCCAGGTCGGCACCACGCTGGCCCACCACCTCTCCAGCGAGGAAAACGACGTGGTGGTTATCGACCAGTCGCCGGAGCTGATCCGCCGGCTGGACGACAGTCTGGACGTGCGCGGCATCGTCGGCTACGCCTCGCGCCCCGGCGTGCTGGAGCAGGCGGGCGCGGCCGATGCCGACATGATCATCGCCGCCACCGTTTCCGACGAAGTCAACATGATGGCGTGCATGGTCGGCCATACCCTGTTCCACATCCCGACCAAAATTGCCCGCGTCCGCGACCAGGAATATTCGTTGAGCCGCTGGGCCGGGCTGTTTTCCAAGGATGGCGGCCTGCCCATCGACGTGATCATTTCGCCGGAGCAGGAGGTGGCGCGCGCCATCATCCGCCGCCTGCATGCCCCTGGCGCCATCGAAATGATCGAGATGGGCGACAACGCCGTGCGCCTGGTGGGGGTCCGCCTGGGCGAGGACTGCCCGATCATCAACACGCCGTTGCGCCAGCTCACGGCCCTGTTCCCGGACCTGAACATTCAGGTGGTGGGCGTGGTGCGCGCGGGCCGCTCCTTCGTCCCCAGCGACCAGGACCAGCTGTTTCCGCGCGACGAGGTCTATTTCGTCGCCGACACCCTGCACGTTCCCCGCGCCATGGCCGCGGTCGGGCAGGAGGTGCCGGAAAGCCACCGGGTCATCATCGTC
>Ga0206129_10000362_pt1 | contig 73813 bp, 67 predicted proteins | sample Helgoland_Spring_8_FD_148616 | JGI IMG/M metagenome (GOLD analysis project Ga0206129, IMG submission 148616) | Pelagic subsurface seawater microbial communities from Kabeltonne, Helgoland, North Sea - Helgoland_Spring_Bloom_20160502_2 | ecosystem: Environmental > Aquatic > Marine > Epipelagic ... | reverse complement strand
TACGGAATGCATTTTAGAATCAGGCTTAAGGGAAAATTAGCACTTAGATTAAATGGAGAGGGAATGTTAGCAACGCAAGAATTCGAAGAAAAAATTACCGAAACACTTGCATCAGGGGCTAGTCAAACAGAAAGGAGGCAAACAGTGACAAGAGAAATATCTGCTCTTAATTTGGGAGTTGGCCTCATTATTAATTTATAATGAAACCGTTTTATCAATTCTTGTTCAACATTGTAAATGGATTGTCTCCAAAAATTCATCAAAAAGATTTGAATCATTTAACCTCATTTCAAAAAACAGTTGTGGCTATTAAATATTGGCTTACAATAAAAATAATAGACTAATTATAACCGCTATTAATCCGAGTAAGTAATATTTCCAGTACGGTTTAGGGTTTGCAGGATTTTTTCCAAACAGCTTAATGGTAATCTTAGACATGGTATTCCTATTATCGGCTATAAACTGATAAGCGAAATCGCTCAAGTTACTAAACCAAGCCTTTTCCTTGTACCATAAGTGCAAAAATTTCACTTTGTTTTTATTGAAGTAAGTAATGTAAGCTGCATCTGGGCCTGTAAAAACATTTCCGTCTAAATCAATGTAGCGCACAGCTTCTTTAAAATGGTTTTCTGAAATGTCTTGAAAATTTATAGCAACCTCTTGGTACGGCCTATAATCAACCTCTAGCCCACTTATTTTTTTCCAGCGAATTACCCAATACTTACAAAAACCACAATTCCCATCAAAAACCATTAATGGCTTTTCATTGGGAGGATAAGCTGTTCGCTCGATTTTACTAAACATGGAACAAAATTAAGACCTAGGCACAGATCTTACTAACATCACAGAATAAATTGAAACGGCTATAATGTGCATAGGAATCGTAAGTCCTGAAAATTCAGGTGGTGTTACTGTTCCATCAGGCAATTCATTTGACAATGGGCCCAATAAACTTACTAACGCAATTACAGCCAACGTGCCTATAAATGTTACCAATGCATTTTTGTCTGTCATTATTCATCGCAGCATGAAATAATAAATTCCCGACATGATACTAGGTATTAGAGACGCGATGGTTACTGAACCTATATTTATGACCTCAGGAATGGAAAAAGAAGTCGCTGATTCATACAGATACATGTAAATTAGGTTTAATAATGCTGCCACAACGCCGGATATAAGTCCGGTGGTTAGCAAAGTTGATAATCTGTTATTGTACTGTGGGGGTGTAAAGGATTTGGTAGTTGTCATATAATCTATTAATTTTTAACTATATAACATTACCAAATAACTATTCTTCAATTGGTGGCGTACTTTCTAGTGAATGAAAGGTTCTAAAAATCGTCTCCGGTTTATCCATTTCAATCTGAACATCAATAGTTTGTTGACTTATACTTCTACCATTTGTTACTAAATCTATCGCATGACTTCCCTCCGCTAATGAAACTCTCGAGTAGTAGATCGAGTGAGGCAGACTTTGCCAATTTCTTGTATCCGCCTTTTCGGTAATGGCATTTAAAGCAGAAAGTACAAAGCCGGCGTCTTTATTTTGATTGGAAGCAACAATTTCAGCGGCTTGTTTTAAAACCAACCGTGCAATTGATTTGCCTATTTCGCGAAGCATTCGATCTTCCAATCCAGCAAAAGCAATTTGTTCAACATCTTCGGCTAACTCCATGTCCATTCTTTTACCGTCAACCATTAAGTAAGCTTCTGAAATCAATGGCTTTCTGGCTTTGTATTTAGGTATTGCCATTCGCACAAAGCGAACGTCTTCAATACCTTCTTGGTTTGAACTATTTACTTGACCGGTAAGATTGATTGGAAAAGTATAAGATCCACTTTCATTAGCAAACACTAAATTACCTCCGGTCCCCTCGCTCCTAACCAAGTTCATACTAAATTCACCTTTCACCGGACTAAGGCCGTTTAACCAGAAAAAAACCAACTCTCCTTCAGTTGAATTTTCTTTCTCGTATTTCATCCCAAATTCAGACTCGTATTGTTGTAACTCTGTTCTAAATCCATTTAAGGCAGCGGTGCGCAGTAAGTCTTTTTTAAGTTGATCAGGTACTTCTACTTGAAAAGCTTCACTATATACTCCTTGGTATACGTTTAAAGAATTTCTGTATGCGATGAAAGCATTATTAAAGTCGTTTTTTGCTTCATAAATTATACCCATTAGCAAATGAGCGAAAGCATCTTCTTTATACCTGTTCTTTTTATCTTCGTATTTATCGTTAAGATCATTAAGCGAAATATTAACCCGTCTAACTTCCACCAAGGCTGCATCAAAATCATTCAGCTGAATAAAATTTATTGCCTTATAAAAGTGAAGTAAAACCACTTCATGATCCTCAGCTTTATAAGGTTTTAACATCGGATTAGCTAGGGACCCAATGATGTCGTACTTAAAGTTCTTGCGAAAATCTTGATTGTACAGGTATGCCTTTTCAAAATACACATTACTCGCCTCATAGTTGCCAAGCTTTTGCTCCACAACTCCACGATCTAAAAAGTAGAGTAAACGATCTTTCTTCTCTGCTGCTTTTTTCTGATTAATGAGAAATGCTTGAGCCTCCTTGATGTTTCCACTAGAAAACTGCTGTTGAAACTGATAACTCTTTTGGTAATAAGATGCACAGGACGAGAAAAGAAATATCGTCATCACTAAACTGATGACGATATTTTTTGAGGCTGTCATTTTGGGTATTTTATTCTATGACCTTTTTAATTTTCTTGTCACCAATCCAAACTTTCTCGTTTGTTTCCATATTGGTTAATTCTAAGTCTGTTTGATAGAATACTACTTTTTGCTTTCCGTTAGAGTCAACTATTGAGTTCAACACTCCTTGTAAAATAAAGTCAGCGCCTAGTTCTTTACCCCACTTTGCTGTTGATGCAGGTGTAGCAAATTCATTTTGGTCTGCTCTTTCTTTTCTTAGCTCTTCTCGAGCTTCACCGGCAGTCACCAAACGAACTTTTCCAATATTTAATACTGATTTTTCAATGTCTTTGATAAAGGTCTCTACAGCAATGTGCTCATGACTTTTATTTTTTACGATTCCAACCACCAAAACGGGTCTTCTTCCCATAGCATTTTCGAATTCACCTAACCAAGGGCGCAACATCATGTCACTTACCATTTCTTCAGCGACCAATCTAGAATCTGTTTCATTCCAACGGCCACTTAAATCAATCACTGCATTTTCATCTACTCTAGTTACTTGTTTCGTTCCTTTACAAGCGTCGAAAAGCGCTGTTACACTTACTAATACAGTCGCTAATAATAATGTTTTAAATTTCATCTTGTTGATTTTTTAGGTTTAAAAGGTTGTAGTCAATACTTGTGCCAAAGGAACAAAAAAAAAGCCGGCCTAAAAATTCAGACCGACTTTGTTTCTTTAATTTATTTTCTAGTTACATAAAAGTACTTCAGAGTTTGACGAGCTACTTTTTTCTAACGCCAAACATTTAACAGCCTCAGCATCTATCGAGGTTATACCATTTGAAGTGTAATAATTCAATTGATTATTCGCAAGATCATAAGATACTAACTTGTTTACTTCTCCATTTTTCTCAAAACTCCAAGCATAATCATTCATATCAAAAGCCAGTGAGCCCATATCAACCGCATTTTCAACTTCTAGTTTAACAAAGGCCATTTTGTTTTTAGTTGCCGTTACTTTATACGTTATTCCATTAAATTTTATTAACTGTTCTTCCATTTGTCCCGGTGCCATTGAAATCGGATTCGAACCAGTCCAAAATTCCAGTAGGTTGAAGATTATTACATCTAAAGCCCCGGCCACACCATATACAGGAACAATGTTCAATACATAAAATAGCAATGTTTTTAGAATATCGTTATCTACTGCACTCTCGTTAAATTCGTAAACCTTTTTAATTAGCGAAAAAGAACCAAAGCAACCTGTCTGAGTGATCATTAGCGATAAAGCAGATGCTAAAAAAAATATTTTTTTCATACGTATATTGTTTAAAAATGAGATATAAATTTAACAAAATATCCCGTATTTCGAATTTTTATTTATACCGTTTTTGACGGTTCACTTACGACTTCTTTTAAATTTAATGCTTTGATAGCCAAAACAAATAGAACTTGTTTTATTCTTTAAACTCATCGAAAATGCAGTCTTCTGTTTATTTATCTATTTACCAAAAACTTCTCTGTTAAAAGTTGATTGCCCATTCTAAAAGTAACGAAATAGATACCATTTCCTAAAGTTGAAGTCTTTAAATGAATTCTTTGGTTCCCTTCCGAAATTATTCCAAAATCCTGAAAACTGACTCTCTTGCCAGTTAAATCATAAACAGTTGCTTCAACACTGCTTCTATCTCTTAACTTAAACTCCACGTTGGTAAAATCTAATCTTGTAGGATTTGGGTAAAAATTAAATTCAATAATTTCACTTTCTATCTCCTCTGATGAAGTTATTAAATTCAACTTAATGCGCTGGGCATTTAGTACTTCATATTCCTCCAAATTTGGTCCCCCGAAATAATTTACTGTTCCTATAATGTACAATTGAGAAATGTTATAGGATGCAGGTATGGCAATAGAATAATTCCCGGTATAATTAGTATTTAAAGAAATACTTGCAGGAATTACAGTTGAATCGCCCCACGTTGAAGGCAAAATATCTCTTAGAACCCTTCTATGTGTGTAGCCAACTATTGGATCCCCTAGACCAACATATGGATGACCTGTTCGAGTATCATAATAATTTACTTGATTAAATCCTGGATTATTTGCACCAACAATACTGTCTTCAACTAGCATTAAACTTACTCGTAAATCACCGTTTAATACATAATCAACAAATGAAGCGTCTACAGTTGCATTTAAAACCCTACTAACTGGGTTGTAGCTACCGTAAACATTAACATCGACTATTGCACCAGTTGTAGATTGCGATAGAGACCTTGTTCCCCAAGAAGTTGTTGCCCAGTTTGGATAAGCTAAGGCGTTTTTTCTAAGTGCAACTGAGGTTTCTCCATTAAATAACTTGCGATTAACCATAGCTACAGGAGCTGTATTTATCCCAAATACAGAACATAAATCAGTTGCTTCAGTATTTGTCATAGAATCAGTGAAAAAACATGAATGTATCGAAGTGGCATAAATATTTTGGACGTTATTGTTTAAATGATCAGCCAACAAATCACCATGGACAAAATCGACAAAGCGTTGTAGTAAAGTGCTCAATTATAGTATTTCTCTGAACAGTATTACCAGTCATTATGAAAACTTGCCCCTTTAAACTATCATTTAAATTATCTCCATCGACAAAACCATTTGGCATCGAAGTCCATACTTCAATATCATAAAATTGTCCTGCTATCGCCACTAAGTTGATACCATGCGAAAAACTACTAGCAAATTGTGGGGGCAAGGACAGTGATAAAGTATCTCTATTTACAGTTGAATTTCCTCTAACTCTCCAATAAACTACAACAGATTTCAAAGTATCAGTGCCACTATTTTTAATAATACCTGTTACCGTAACAGGACTAATTTCAGTAGGATTCAAACCTAAACTAACCAGTTCAGCGTCGTTTACTGGTCTACTTCCTGGAATAAATTCGTGATATACATTATCAGATGCATCATTTACAGTTGCTCCATTTGTGTTAAAAGAGGGAGTTAATGGAGCTCTCGTTTATTGATAAGCAGTGCTGTCGTTTACTTGGATTCCTATAGTTAATGTCAATGGCGTATTGAATGTTCTTTCATCAACGATGTAAATTCTATTTGTGGTTCCCTCTAAAACGATACTCCAATAAGTCCATTGTTGCCCTATTGCACCGGGTGCAGAATAGGAGAGGAATTTAATCCAATGTTGCCTATTAGGCTCATTCCCATAGGTTTGTGCTGCAATTGCATCATCTCCAAGTTGCTTCTGGAGGCCCCAAATCATTATTGAACTATTCGGAATAGACGAATTTGGTATGGTATCATTAGTCGATGAAGGCAGTAAAGTTGTAGATGTAGTAAAGGTTAACACACCGGAAATAGAGACTTTATAAGAAATAACTGGAGCACCATTAAAATCAAATACAAATGGTATGGTTTGAATTGGTGAATATCCAATAGTCGCATTAGCAGATATTAGTGTATCATAACCTGCTGTAAAACCTAATGGCTCTTCTAGATCATTATTTAAGTTTCCCGGATTCTAGCCTGCTGAGAAGATAGTATTGAAATAATAACCCGGTTGGGCTGAAATACCCAAACATATAAAAGTGATAAAATGAAAGAGAAAATTAATTTCATATAAAATCTGTTCGCGAACCAAAATTATGACATATTCAAGTAAATCCCTCCAAAAACTATTTTTCGCTTAATTTACATTACATAAAATAGCGACCTCCTAAATTCAATAAATAATCAGTTCTTAGCAATTTCATTTTCGTAATATTGTGCTTTAATGAATTTTATTGCTCCAGAGTTTCTTTATGCACTTGGCTTCCTAGCAATTCCTATTCTTATTCACCTTTTCAATTTTAGAAGGTATAAAACAGTTCAATTCTCTCAAGTTCGCTTCCTTAAAAGCATTAAAAAACAAACTCAATCCACTTCTCGCTTAAAACATCTTATTGTTCTAGCGTGCAGATGCCTTGCCTTAGCCGCTCTTGTTTTTGCATTTGCACAGCTCTACCTCACGAGTAACGAATCAGTTGAAGTTTCAGGAAAAAAAGGTGTGGTTGTGTACATTGATAACTCATTTTCCATGCAAGCTAGCGCAGAAGTTGGCAGTTTGTTAGACGATGCTAAAAACAAAGCAATCACGATCGCAAACGCTTACAATGAATCCGATCAATTTCAATTACACACCAATCGATTTGATGCAAATGAGCAGCGTTGGCTGAATAAAGAAGCATTTATTGATCAATTACAGCAGGTTGACTTTAGTGCCAACTATAGAACAATGGATGCGGTAATAAATAGACTTAATTCAGCTGAAAATGATGATGAGTTGAATTTAGATTTTTATTTAATTGGTGATTTGCAAAAATCAAGCTATCAAGTAACTAATGAACAAGATAGTGCGACTTTCTACGTTGTGCCTGTTCAATCGCAAGTACAGCAAAACAGTTGGATAAAGGCATTTAAAAGTTTTCAACCTTTTCACCTACCTTCAATGAACGAGAGATTTAACTTAAAGGTCCAACAAAACGAAGATAGGGAAAGAGATCAAATCAATGGAAAGTTATTTTTAAATGACGAATTGAAAAACCCGTTCATCATTGAAATGGATAGGGATTCTGCAGAAAAAGAAATCAATTTTACCAATCCTAAATCAAATCAAGTATTAGGTAAAGTAGCCATCAAAGATTATCCTGTTATTTTCGATGATACATTTTACTTCTCCTACCCTACAGACAGGAATATCGAAGTGTATCATCTGTTCGAGGACATCGATAACAAAAGCATGAGTAGCTTATTTTCTGAAGACAGTTTAATCGAATTTGAAAGCACTACCATTAAAAACATCAACTATTCAAAACTAAAAACCGCCAACTTGGTGGTTCTAGAAAATAGTCGTAGCCTTTCAACTGGACTGATTTCTGAATTAACCTCCTTCATAAAAGATGGAGGAACAGTTCTGTTCTTACCGGCATCGAACATGGACGTTGTTTCTATTAATTCATTTGCCAATCAGTTTGGTGTTGCAGGTTATGTACGAGAAATTAAAGATACCGTCCGCGTGAATCAGCTCAATAGCAAAGCCTCATTATTTAACAATGTATTTGAGGAAACTCCAACCAATATAAATTATCCAGTAAGTTATCACTCATGGATTATTCGAGAAGACCAAAATAGTATTTCCGAACAACTAATAGCGTATGCAAATGGGTCTTCTTTCTTAAAAAAATATGAAATTAACAGTGGTGCCCTTTTCTTGTGCGCAAGTAACCTAAATAGGAATGCAAGCAATTTAGGTAAGCATGCCTTATTTGTTCCCACCCTATACAACATGGCGCTGCAGTCTGCCAGAAGAATTCAGACTTCATATCAAATGGACGATTCTAAAATCGTATTGAATGCAGTCCAGGCATCCGAATCTCCAATTAAGTTTAAAAAAGGAGACTATGAGTGGATTCCAAAGCAAAAATGGAAGGAAAATTCTGTCGATATTTTTCTAAACAATGCCATTACGGAACCGGGATTTTACAGCGTAATACAAAACGATAAAGTAATTGAGCAACTTGCTTTTAATTATAATAGAAACGAATCAGACTTAGAGCAGTTTACAATTAAAGAATTCAAGTTACAAGCTGAACAAAAGGGACTGCTGATCGAATTTCTAAATGGCGATGCGGAATCACTTTTAGCAAGTATAAATGCCCTCGGAAAAGCCGAAGGTCTTTGGAAGTATTTCATTATTTTGAGTTTAATTTTTATTGCGCTAGAAATTTTATTTCTTCGCATACTAAAGTAAAAAAGATGGATGTATTAATTAAACAAGCGACAATCGTTTCTGAGGGTAGTTCTCACCATTTAAAAGTGAAGGACATTTTAATACAAAAAGGAAAAATTGCAAAAATTAGTAACTCTATTTCCGCAAAAGGAATTAAAGAAATTCAAGCCAAAGGACTTCATGTTTCATTGGGCTGGATTGACTTACAGGCTAATATTCAAGATCCAGGTTATGAGCACAAGGAAGACCTCGTATCTGCTTCAAATGCCGCGGCTGCCGGAGGATTTACGAAGATTGTCGTTTCACCGTTAAGCGACCCCATTAGAGATTCAAAATCACAATTAGAATACTTAAAAAAGAATGCCACTCAAGCGGTTGAAATATTGCCACTTGGAGCGCTAAGTAAAGGAGCAAAAGGAAAAGAACTAGCTGAACTGCATGACTTAAAGGAAGCAGGCGCAGTTGGATTTTCAGATGGGAAATACCCAATAAAGAATCCCAACGTTTTAAACCGTGCGCTGCTCTATACACAAGCATTTGATGGAGTTGTTTTCAATTATCCACATACGGATGAAGTTGCTTATCAGGGCGTTATGAATGAAGGAGAAACGAGTGCACACCTTGGATTAAAAGGCATACCTGAACTATCAGAATCTTTAATGGTAGCAAGAGACTTAAACATCTTAGAATATACTAGTGGCAAACTTCACTTTAATTGCATCTCTACTTCAAAATCACTTGAACTAATTGCTAAGGCTAAAAAAGAAGGTATGCACGTCACTTGTGATTTAGCTTCCTACAATCTATTTTTAGATGAAACTGAACTTGCAGAATTTGATACCAGATTAAAAACCTTGCCTCCTCTTCGGTCAAAGAATACAATTAAAAACTTAATTAAAGGCATTAAGAATGGCACGATTGACGCAATTTGCTCAGACCACACTCCTGAAGATGTTGAGGAAAAAATGAAAGAATTTGACCATGCAGCATTTGGCATAATTAACTTACAAACCTCCTTCGCTGCAGCCAATTCAGCACTAAAAAAATCACTTGATATTTCTGAAATTATTCGACTTTTTACAAGTGGGCCAGCAAAAGTATTGGGGCTTGTTCTTGGCGCCATTGAAGAAGGTGAACAAGCTGAATTAACTCTTTTTCAGCCTGAAGAAGAATTCACACTCACAAAAAACATGGTGCACTCAAAATCAAAAAACTCTCCTTTTTATAACCGAAAGCTAAGCGGTAAGGTGGTTGGTATTATAAATGGTGGTAAGGTAGTGCTGAACTAACTGAAGCTGATAAGAAATTCAACACTGATTCTGTTGCTGACAGTGTTATTCCCTCTTTAAATTAAAGTTAGTCATCGTGACTTCTTCCTTTTATTTCTTTTTTCTCGTAAGCGTCTTCTGCTTCTTTTTGCTCTCTCGCCAGTTGTTCTTCATCTACCTCCCCAATCGCATCTAAATCTGGTTGTCCTGCATTTACCCACGCGGTGAACCAAATACTACCAACCATAACAATAGCCTTTCTCATTCTTTCTTCCACCATGTCCCCCATTCTGTTTGTGTAGGCTAGCGCAAATTGCTGAGAATATTGTCTTACCGTGCTTTTTCCACGTGTTTCAAAAGCGTATTTCTGATCCGAAGGTATTTTAGCTGTTACATCTTTCTCAGTTAGTAGAACGGAATCCAAATAAGAATGGCTTTCCTCCACAACGTCCCAAATGGCATGAATTGGTTTGTCAATGTATTCTGCCCTGCCAACCAAATAATCGTATTCGTCTGCAGTGAGTTCAGGAATTCGAGATTCCCACAATCCGTGAATCCCTTTTTGGTTCGTCAGCTGTCCGTTATAATTTTCAGTCGTATGCAGCGGCACATGAGCATCGGCAATGTAGTGACCTATGTCGGCTGAAGTTGATAGAATCCGATTTACATTTCTGCTTTCAAAAGCTTTCGTTAACCAATTGGTCATTCGTGCTACGTGCCAGGGTACAATTCCGTAAGCCTGCAGGGTATCTTCGGTGAATTTTTCTACGGCGTCATACCAATATCTTGGCATCACTTCAAACGGATTTTCATCTCCTTTAGCGTAATGGTCTATATCAATATAGTGCCGTGGCGCTTCATTTTTAGAAGCGTACCTGCGTTTATCAGGATCTACCGCATGTGCTGTGACAAACTCAATATTTCTTTTGTAAAAGCCGACCATTTCAGGTGGCAACGTAAAAACGGCCATTCGATTAATTCTTCGATGACCATAGAAACCCCAAGATTGACAAACTAGCATTACTGCAATTAATACAACACTAGTCCACCCAACTCTTTTCATGGTTTTATGCTTTTAATCCTGCACCATCGAAAATAGGCACTAAGTCCATGGTATCTATCTGAAGACAATATTCGATGTCCTTTTCCAAATTTAAACGTTGTAACCTTCTTCTATGGGAAGAATTTTTTAAGAAATCATTAAGGTTGCCTTTTGCCGCTTGATACATCTGTCTTGCAGCCAAGGAAGAATCAGCAATTCCTGTAAACACTTTACTTCCTTCAAAGTAGTCTACAACAGCTCCTGCAAAAAGAGAGTCTTCTAAGTTGTACCGTCCTTTCCATCCGGCGCAAAGTAAAATAACATCTCTATTTTCGTTTTCTAGATGTTTACAAACAGCCGTAAGGTTTAAAAAAGAACCAACGATAATTTGTTCCGCTGCCTTGGCTTTTTCTATCGCTTGGGTTCCGTTTGTTGTGCTCAACACTACATCTTTTCCCTTTAATTCCGGATTCATATAACTGAAAGGAGAATTACCGATATCAAAACCCTCAACTATCTCACCGTGTCGTTCAGCCGCAGCAACGTATCCTTTCGATTGATAAGCCCTAGCCTCTTCAATTGTAGCAACCGGTATAATTTGATTCACTCCTTCTTGAAAAGCAGTACAAATGGCTGAAGTTGCTCTGAATATATCAATTACAACTACCACACACTCTTTTTTGGTAAAGTAAACCGGAAAAAGGTCTGGTGAATAACAAACCTCTAGCTTTCGTTGGAATTCATTCTCGGTCGTCTCCATGTTACTTTACAAATGGAAGTTTTACAATTTCACACTTCAATTGGCGACCTCTAACTTCTACAAAAATTTCTGTTCCAATTTTCGAAAGTTCCTTAGTAACATACCCCATTCCGATACCTAATTTTAATGAAGGTGATGACGTTCCTGAAGTAACTTCTCCAATAGCATTGCCCTCTGCATCATTGATTTGGTATTCTTTTCTTGGAATTCCTCTATCAATCATTTTAAAAGCAACAAGCTTTCTTTTTGTTCCTTTTTCTTTCTGCTCAAGAAGTAATTTACTGTCAATAAATTTCTTTGTGAATTTGGTAATCCATCCTAAACCAGCTTCGATGGGTGAAGTGGTGTCGTCAATATCATTTCCGTACAAGCAAAACCCCTTTTCTAACCGTAGCGTATCTCGAGCACCTAAACCAGCAGGCATTATTCCATTGCCTTCGCCAGCCTTCATTATTGCATCCCAAATTTTTTCAGCATGTTCATTGTCGAAGTAAATCTCAAATCCTCCGGAACCGGTGTAACCTGTAGCGGACACTAATACATTATCCACACCGGCAAACTTTCCTTTTTCAAAGGTATAATATACCATATTTCCCAAGTCTATTTCCGTTAAAATCTTCATGGCCTCAGCTGCTTTTGGACCTTGAATCGCTAGTAAGGTTGTCCGATCAGAGATATCTTGAAGTGTAGCTTTGAACGTGTTATTTTTTTGAATCCAATCCCAATCCTTTTGAATGTTAGAGGCATTTACCACCAACATGTATACGTCATTTTCTAATTTGTAGATTAGCAAATCATCAACAATTCCACCTCTACCATTTGGCATGCAAGAATACTGCACTTTCCCAACTTCTAACTTAGATCCATCGTTGGTACTAATCTTTTGAATCAAATCTAAAGCTTCAGTTCCTCTTATAATAAACTCTCCCATGTGAGAAACATCAAAAACTCCTACGCTATTCCTTACTGCTAAATGTTCTTGCGTTAATCCAACATACTGCAACGGCATATTATACCCCGCAAATGGGACCATTTTTGCTCCTAACTCTATATGTACTTTATTTAGTGCGATCTCTTTCATATCAACCAATTATTTCATTCAAATATTTTAAATACAAGCCTTTTGTGGAAGAAACTGAATAGTTTTTAATCACCGTATCTCTTCCTGCTTTACCAATTTGCAAACGTAATTCTTTATTCTCAATCAAGCTTGATAATTGTTCAAACCAATCTTCATCAGTAGATGCTAAATATCCATTTTCTCCGTGATTGATTATCTGTTTATTTACACCTACGGGTGACATAATAGTGGCTGATTCCATAGCCATGTACTGCAGCCCCTTAAATCCGCACTTTCCCCTACTCCACTGATCATCCATCAAAGGCATTACACCAACATCAATTTCTTCTAATTGTTCTATTTCCTTTTCCTTGTTCCATTTTTCATTTTTTAATTCCATTCCTTCTGCGGACCATGGTTGGTCGCAGATCACTTTGAAGTAAATCAAATCTCCATACTTCGAAGTTAGTTTTTGAAAAACAGGTTTTATCATTTCCAAATACTTACGTGTTGTTTCAGTTCCTGTCCATCCAATACAGACACGATTAGATGTATTTTGCTTTTCGCGTTTGTGATACGTTGTATCAATTGTTGTAGGAATCACCTTTACATTCTGACAAAAGTCTGACGCATAATTTGCCAAATAATCATTGCCTGCAAAAACCATGTCAGCACAGCTAATGATCGCTTCTGTTTTCGAAGGGTTTTTCAATAGTTGAAGTGCTTTATTACCGGAAGAAACATTGGGAAGCCAAATGGCGTCATCAAAATCGAAAACTACCTTTGCAGAGGATTTAGCAAACTCCTTTTCAAAATAGGTACTCGCCGTGAGTAACGCCTCTCTATGAATAAAAATGATATCAAACTTATTCATACGTTTCACATCTTGATTTCTTATCCCTCTCGCCTTTTTAGCAATTAGTGCTTTCTTCAGGTATTTACCTTTCTGATACAAGAAATGGTCATCTTCTTCAGATAAGATGTTTGAAAAAGTTATTTTAAAGTTATTCGCCTCTAAAAAATCGATGTATTGTTCGAACCTAAAACGTTGCGCAGGAGAACGGCCTTTTCTGTGATTTGTAATGATAAGAATCGTGTTGCTCAAGCCTAAATGTTTTTGTAAATCGAATCGTATTTCTCAATTCCTGATTCTAAGGTAAAAAATTGCTTGGCAGCTTCACGAATTTGTTCTTTTCCTTTCTCGAATTGTAAAATTTCTTCTGCCAACCTTTGATATTCTGATTGTGTAAAATGTTTCAAAACTACGCCACTTTTTGTTTCTCTCAAGATTGCATCTGTATCTCCCAATCCTGAATTAGCGACAATGGGCTCATTACTTCAGCTTGTTTTGTGGGAGAAACTGCTTTCCCTGAAAATGAGGTAACAATGAAGAAAATTGAAGCATTACCTATTGAAATGTATTCAGGAATTTTAGTGTATTCACAAGATGTAAGATAAATCGAATTAAAATCAAGTTCAAGCTCACTGCAAATTTGTTGAATTGCTGATGTATCACTTTTAGAAATAAAGAGAAACGAAGCGATTGCTTTGAGTTGCTTTAACTTCTTAAAAAACGCTAACATTTCTCGTAACATGTATCTCGTACCTAAGGACCCAACATAAGTCAGCACATAATTACCTTCAGGTATTCCAATTGTTGCTCTCAGTTCGTTTACTTTTTCATTCTTGATCTTGTGGTAATCAAAATGCTCAAAATCTACACAACAAGGAACAACCAAAAAACTATTTTTTGTGACAAACTCTTTTTGGATATAGCTTTTGGCATTCTCAGTCAAGGTTACAATACAATCTGCTTGTTTAAAAAGATACTTCTCTTTGCTCTTAAAATAGTTGTAAAGGAAACCGTAAACAGGATTCTTTAAGTTCCAAATTTTGCCATCTACTCGTTCATCTGCCCAAAAACCACGAATGTCGAAAATGAATTTGATGCTTAATTTTTGTTGTAAAACCTGTCCCACCATCGCCGGAATAATGGATCGGCAATGCACCACCTGAGTTTTGAATTCCTTAGCAATCTTTAACGCCTTTGACTTTAATTTCGGAACGGTTAAGAATGAGGAAATAACAGGAATTGAGTTATTGTAATCAATATAGTTCCAACCAATGTTTGCCTCTTCACATTTTTGAGAAACGATGATGTGGTTCTTTTTAAAATTCTCGGGTTTTTCGCAGCTCAGTATTTGAATTTTATGACCCTTTTTAGATAGGCCAATCAAATACGGTAATATTTGCGCTTGCCCAAGTGAGTCGGTTAGACCGTCGTAACTTATGAATAAAACATTTTTTACCATTCCCTAACCTTATTATTCATTGTAGACCACATCAACTATCAATTGATCTTTATCAAGATGAAAATAGAAGTTTTTATAAATTGTACTTGGCATTAAATTCCTATTTTCTATCGATGTATCTATCATGCTTTAAGCAGCAACAAAGTAAATAAAATTCTTTCACGAAACTCATAATTAATGCCTTTGGGTCGCTTTAAAATTCAATTAGAGAATGGTTAATTTTGACCATCTAAATAAAACAACATTTCAATGAAGGAAGTATATATAGTATCAGCAGTCAGAACCCCTATGGGTAGTTTTAATGGAAGCTTATCAGGCATCTCAGCACCTAAATTAGGAGCAATTGCAATAGAAGGAGCTTTAGAAAAAATTGGGTTAGCTAAAAATGAAGTGCAGGAAGTGTATATGGGCAATGTTCTTCAAGCAAATCTAGGTCAAGCACCTGCTAGACAAGCTGCTATTTTCGCTGGTTTAAGCGAAAATGTTCCTTGTACTACAATAAATAAAGTCTGTGCATCCGGGATGAAAGCAACCATGTTAGGTGCTCAATCGATTATGTTGGGTGATAATGATGTTGTTGTAACAGGAGGTATGGAAAACATGTCGCAAGCTCCTTATTATTTAGACAAAGCTAGAACAGGATACAAATATGGAAACGGTCAAGTAATTGATGGGTTAACCAAAGATGGTTTAATCGATGTGTACAACAACTACCCCATGGGCAATGCCGCTGAACTGTGCGCAAAGGATTGTAATATATCGAGAGAAGAGCAAGATGCATTTGCCATCGATTCTTATAAAAAGTCTGCGGCAGCTTGGGAAGCAGGAAAATTCAACGATGAAATCGTTCCTGTCATGATTCCTCAGCGAAAGGGTGATCCAATTGCTTTTGATCATGACGAAGAATACAAGAATGTTTTCTTTGATAAGATTCCTAACCTTAGACCAGTTTTTGATAAGGAAGGAAGTGTAACTGCTGCCAACGCCTCTACCATTAACGACGGAGCTTCCGCTTTGGTTTTAATGAGCAAAGAGAAAATGGAAAGCTTAGGGTTAAAACCGTTGGCAAAAATTATCGCTTTTGCAGATGCTGCTCAAGCACCTGAATGGTTTACTACTGCTCCTGCAAAAGCGTTGCCGAAAGCAATTGAAAAAGCTGGTTTACAAATGAGTGATTTAGATGCTATAGAGTTGAACGAAGCATTTTCTGTAGTTGGAATAGCAAATACGCAACAAATGAACTTAGACCCTGCAAAAGTAAATATCAATGGAGGTGCAGTCTCTTTAGGTCACCCACTTGGAAATTCAGGTTCTAGGATATTAGTTACCCTAATTAACGTATTGAAGCAAAATGGCGGAAAATATGGTGGTGCAGGTATTTGTAATGGCGGTGGCGGTGCTTCGGCTTTTGTAATTGAAAATATTCAATAGCCTTTTCTTTCGAAAGAAATGAAGTACGGAATAGGACATTTAAGCGTAGTGCCTTGTAGAGCTGATGCTGCGGATAGCAGTGAACAAGTGACTCAATTGCTTTTTGGGGAAACCATTAAAGTATATGAGAAAAAGCGAAGTTGGTACAGAGTTAAAACAGCTCACGATAGTTATGAATGTTGGATGGATGAAAATCAATTTAAATTTATAACACAACGAGAGTTTGAGCAGCTAAACCAGAAAAAAGCTCTCGTTGTTTCTGATTTAGTTGAGGTTTTGACAAAAAAAGATGGTACTGAATTGATGACCATTTTGATGGGTTCGAACCTTCCTAATATTGAAAACAACCTTGTTGATGTAAAAGAATCCATTTGGAAATTTGAAGGAAACAGCATTGATTCTAACACCGTGCATGAGAAGCAAAAGCTGACTGAGAATGCCTTTATGCTCTTAAATGCTCCATACCAATGGGGAGGTAGATCTCCATTTGGAATAGATTGTTCAGGTTTTGTGCAGTTAGTGTACAAATTAAACGGAATCTATTTACCGAGAGATGCTTCTCAACAAGCGGCCATGGGACAGCCTCTTTCATTTATTGAAGAAGCAGAAGAAGGTGATTTAGCCTTTTTCGATAATGATGAAGGAAACATTACGCATGTGGGAATTATTTTGTCCAACAACAGAATAATTCATGCTTCAGGCAAAGTGCGAATTGATAAATTAGATCATCAAGGTATTTATAATCAGGAAAAACGAGACTACAGCCACAGGTTTGAGGTTAATTTCGAGTATTTATTAATACAGTTTGGCAAACTATTTGCCTAAATTTAAACACATAAAAAAATGAATAAGATGAAAAAACTATTAGGAGGAGTATTAGTATTGATGATAACTATTTCTTGCACAGCTCAGAGCAAACTAGCGGATGGGTTATATGCTAAGATCAACACTTCGAAAGGAAGTATTATGTTAAAACTTGAAATGGAGAAAACACCATTGACAGTTGCAAATTTTGTTGGTTTAGCTGAAGGAAAAATTAAAAACAACAAAGTTCCAATGGGTACGCCATTCTACGATGGAATTAAGTTCCACAGGGTAATGGCTAATTTCATGATTCAAGGTGGAGACCCAACAGGTACAGGTGCCGGTGAAATTGGGTACTCTTTTAAAGATGAGTTTGATCCTAGTTTAAAGCACGATCGAGCAGGTACATTATCGATGGCCAATAGAGGTCCTGGAACAAATAGCAGTCAATTCTTTATTACACACAAGGATACACCATGGTTAGACGGCAAACATACCGTATTTGGTTACGTTATGGAAGGTCAAGGCACCGTTGATTTAATTGCTCAAGGTGATGAAATTAAAAGCATCGAAATCATTAGAAAAGGAGCAAAAGCAAAAGCGTTTGATGCACCTGCTGTTTTTGAAAAACTAAGTGGTATTCCTCAAAAATAAGTTTCCACGTTATTTAAGGTTAAAGGCGATTTCATTTGAAGTCGCCTTTTTTTTATACTAAGTTCAATAGAAAAAGTGCGTACCCAAATATTCTAACGAATCTAAAAAGTGCCAAGATCAAAAACGTTTTAAACGGAAAGCAAACAGCTCCTGCTACCGAACAAATAGAAGAAAATGGCAAAGGAAACAATGCCGCAAAAACAATCAACACTCCACCCCACTTCCGTATCATGATAAAGTGCTTATCAAACTTTGCCAAAATCCAAGACTCAACGATAGGTAAACCACCAATATACCTCCCAATAAAATAAGCAAGAACTCCCCCAACATAAGAAAGAATAGCCAACAGGGAGACCATAAGGTAAGGAGAATCAAATTTTTTCGACCAAATGATAAATAAATCTGGAGGAATTAAGCCCAAAATTGTTTCAGAAGCAAAAAAGATTGAAAGTGCCCACCAGGTATTGATACTATTTAAAACGCTTTCCAGCTTAGCATCGTAATTTGGAACGTAATCTTTAAAAATTAAAAACGCCCCGATAACAACAGCAAAACCAATAGCAATCTTTAAACTATTTTTCCATAGAAAAGTATAAACACCCTTGCGTTTATAATAGTGATGGTAGGTATTTAACCTACTTTTTCGATTGGATTCAGCTTCTGATTTCATGGGTGGCAAAATTACGTTCTTTATTCACGTCATTTTAAAACCCTTTAAAAACTATTTATTAAACCTTTTGTTCTAATATTGAACTTTTACGAACTAAAAATTAATGTTAGCAGTTTTTCCGTTAAACATAACTATTTTACCTGAAGAATCAGTAGCCTTACACCTTTTTGAGTTAAGGTACAGACAGCTTTACGCAGACCATAAGAGCGGCAAAGAATTTGTCATCCTTTATCAAAATAAAGGCATTAATTCAACGCACGGAGCTTTGGTTCACATTGAAAAAGTAATTGATGAATTTCCTGACGGTACTGTAGATGTTATTGTAAAAGGAGTTCAGGTTGTCGAAATACTTTCCTTTGAGCCCATTATGCAAGGTAAACTGTATTCAGGAGTTGAAATAGAGAAATGCACGCTTTTTACGAATGCTAGTGACCGACTGGTTACCAGCTTTATAAATTATTTAACTAGTATTAAAAAGAGTGTGAATAAACCTGGTCCTCACAGTTTGTATTATGTAGCTAATCGTCTGCAACTTTCTCACGAGACCAAAAATGAATTAATGAGCATTACTGATGAAAAGTTAGCCAATACTTTTCTTATTAATGAGATCCTTTTCCTCCGAAAAATTAGGGAGCAAGAAGCGTCCCTAAATCATAATTTTCATTTGAATTAAGAAAGTTGTTTAGTAGGTATTTGCCAAAAGCATTACTAAGGTGCAAGCGTCAACAACTTCTATTCCCTCCTTTTCCAGTTGATCCATAAACTCAGAATTGATGGTACCAGGATTAAAAATTACTCGTCTAGGGTTCAAGTTTTTAATATAATCATAATACTGGGGTTGATTTTGTGGACCTAAGTATAAGGTTACAGTGTCTACTCCATCTACTCCACCTTCTGCCGGTATTATTTCAATTCCTTCAATGGCTCCTTTTTTTATTCCTACAGGAACTACCTCGTGGCCATAATTAAGCAATTTCTTAACCGCCATGTTAGAATATCTCGACGGGTTTGTTGATGCACCCAATACTATTGTCTTCTTTGCTTCCATACTATAAATTCATTTACTAAATAATATACGAATTTAATGGAAATGAAAAGGATAGATTTATTCTTAGCAACTTGTGATTCGGGTTTAGCAGAGCTAAGGGCTACTTGCTAAAAAGTTTTTGACAGTTTACAACCGACTAGTACGTCTTGATGTATTTCTTCAATCCGTAGGCATTGTAATTTTGTATGTAATCGGAATTGTTGTTGCTTTTTAGAGTATTTTCCCAATCTCCGTACATTACATTTGGAAGTACAATAAACTTTTTACCAAAATCATTTCTATATTTTTCGATCAAGACCTTTCTTTCGTTGATTGATAATTCCTGATCAAAAGCGTCAGTGAAGTCAGCCAAATTATCGCCAATCAGCATTACAATGTTATAGCTGCCCATTACTTGCTCTCTGCGTTTTATTTTTTCACTGTTTTCTGTTTTTAACAAAACATCTGAGCGATCTACTGTAATTCCAGAATTTTGAAGGTTTGAAATAGTCGCTTCCAAGTCATCAACTGACCTGTTGCTGATGTACATTATTTTGATACCTTGATTTTTAGCTTTCTCTATAAATTCCAATGCCCCAGGAACAAGTTCTGCTTTTGCCAAGTTGCACCACTCTGTCCAACTTTCTGCATTGTAGGTTTTGTTATTCTCAATCAGCCAACCGTTGTAAGGGGAATTATCTAAAACGGTTTCATCTAAATCCATAACAATGGCCATTTTCTTGTTTGGCGAAGATTGGTCAACAATGGCGGCTCCCGTTTCTTGATCAATCACATCGAGGCCTGAATTACTAATTATTGCTAATCGATAAGCTGCCGCATTAAATGCTTGGTGACAAAGCGCTTCATATTCTGCGGATGTTTGTTGCCAAAGAACGGCACTTAATTTGGAATCTTCTGATGGTCCACTTTGAGCGTTGCTTAAAGAGGATTGTGAACTTGAGCAAGCCAACATCATAGATGCCGCTGCGAAAGAGAAAAGTAGTTTTTTCATTTTTTATTCAATTATAACTTCAAATTTACTAATTGCGGATAACGAAAATAAGCCTAAAACTTCATCCTGTGGATTACCTGCAGCATCAAATATATTGGACCGAATATTTGATGGAGGAACTGCAAACAAACCATCGTTGCCAGAAGAGTTTACCAATTGATCTAAAAACTGATATGCAGACTCATTTAAACTGTGTAATTCAACAGCTGATGTGTCGCCTAAGACAAAAGGGTTACTTTGATCGGTTATGATTGCCCTAAAAGGTACAATGAAAACGAGTCCATCTCCTGAGTCACCAACAAAAGTCGCGTCTTCCGAAAGAATAATAAAGGTCGGGTCTTCATAAACTGGCTCACCATTTCTAAATGGTTTGATCCAATAGTAGTCTTTTCTCCCACCAAAATCTCTAGCGTAAAACTGCGTATAATATCCTTCTTCTGTTCCAAAACCGGAAGGCTCAAAAGCATAAGGCATACTGTCGATAACTGGCACTGGGTTTAAAATGGAAGAAGAGGTATACGTATTTCCTTTGTAATCAATCTCTAATTTATAATTGAAACCAATACTATCGATTGCTCCCAAGGTGTTTGGATCATACTCGTAGTTCCCATTACCGTCCGAAATGAAATTGTAGGTTGTGTTATTGGGACCAATTAATCTAATGTTAGCATCATTATCAGCAGGTGTTGCAACGTTCGAAAAATAAGGAGCAGAAGAAGTTAATCGAATGGTTTGAATAGAACTATCATTGTTCACAAACCCATCTACAACCAATTGATTTTTTCCATTATCTAAATCTAATTCAATGATGTCTTCACAAGAAGAAAAAGTAACCGCAGCAATTAATGCAAAAAGTATGTATTTCATTTTCATCGAGCTTAAAAGTTAAAGTTATAGGATACGGCAGGTACGAAATTTCCAATTACCGAGAACCGCACAGCATTGGTAACTCGAGGATCTGCATCATCTTGTTCGAAGAATATGGAAAAAGGATTTCTTCGGTTGTACACATTATAAACGGAGAATACCCATTCGCCATTAAACTTTCGATCTTTATTCTTCTTAGGTGTTAAGGTTGCCGATATATCTAAGCGATGGTAATCGGGAATCCGGTAATTGTTTCTTGCATCCTGATCATTGTGAGGAAGCACCACGCCCTGAATTTCGTAACGATTGGTTGGAAAGGTTGCAGGTGTTCCACTTGAATACACAAAATTCGCTGAAAAACTCCACTTTTCAGTCAATTCATAGCTTGAAACAACGCTAAGGTTATGCGCTCGATCAAAGCGTGTTGGATACCATTCATCTCTGTTTATTCCATTCACCTGCCGTTCAGTTCGTGCAATGGTATAACTGATCCATCCAGTAAGTTTTCCTTGGTTTTTCTTTACGTACAATTCCAAGCCATATGCCCTTCCATCTCCGGTTAACAAATCTCCTTCTAACTGTGTGTTGAAAAAGATGTCTGCATTGTCAATGTAATCGATTTGGTTTTGGAAATCTTTATAGTACACTTCTGCTGAAGCTTCGTATTTATTTTGCTTGAAGTTTTTGAAATAGCCTATTGCTACTTGATCGGCAATTTGTGGTTTAATGTTGTTCGTTGTAGGTAACCAAAGGTCAACTGGAGTTGAAGCTACTGTGTTGGAAATTAAATGCAAATATTGAGTCATCCTGTTAAAACTTCCCTTTAAAGAACTTGTCTCGGTAAGGGAGAAATTGATGGCTAATCGAGGCTCAAAATTTGTGTAGTTTGTTTCTGACTTATAATTTCGGTAAGAAGGTCTCCAACCAAAAATATTGGCCTTGTATAACGTAGATTCGTTTAGGGTTTCAGATTTCACCTCTTTTCGTAAACCAGCCTCTCCTTCAAAATATTCTTGTTCTCTGTCGCCTTCATAGCGAAAGTGAGAAACTCGTGCGCCATACAATACAGACAACCTCGCTCCTATTTTTTGCTCGTTTTGAGCGTAAATTCCACTTTCATTGCCGTACTTTTCAGGTAAACTTAAGCTACTTGTTTGCCCATCACTAGCGAACGAGGCTTCTGCAGGTTTAAAGTCGTAATAGATAATTTGCCCTCCAAATTTAATCGTGTTTTTGTTGTTTAGGTAATAGGTAAAATCAGGCTTTAAACTACCGCTCACGATGCTCGAAGACCAATTAAAATCATCATTAGGGTCATTATCGTCCAATCCGAAAGAATAGTCGTAATCGCTATAGAAGGCGGTGACGTTCATGAACAATTTTTGATTGAAAATATGATTCCAACGAGCTGTTGCAGTGGCATTTCCCCAATTAAAAGCAAACCCTGAACCAAAAACATCCCTACCAAAGTAACCGGATAAAAATATTCTGTTGTTCTCGTTAATCCGATGATTTATCTTGGCTGTTAAATCATAAAAGTAAAATCTGCTGCCTCGCAAATCTTCATTTAAGAAAGGCTTTGCTAACACGTCTGCATAAGATCTTCTACCAGCCACAATAAAAGAAGTTTTATCATTAATAGGTCCTTCTAACGCTAAACGACTAAAGATGACACCCAATCCTCCTGTGCCGGTAAACTTTTTACTATTTCCTTCCTTCATTCTCACATCCAAAATAGAAGATAATCGACCTCCATATTCCGGAGCGATTCCACCTTTGACTAGCTTTACATTTTTAACCGCATCGGGGTTGAAAACAGAGAAAAAACCAAACAGGTGCGAAGAGTTGTATACCGGCGCTTCGTCAAGTAACACCAAATTTTGATCAATTCCACCACCACGAACATTAAATCCTGTGCTTCCTTCACCAACGGTACTCACACCTGGCAGCAAAAGCACACTTTTAATGACATCAGCTTCTCCTAGAAGTGCGGGAATTTTTTTAATGTCCTTGGCATCAATTTTATTCACGCTCATTTCAATGCTTTTCACATTTTGCTCAGCACCTTCTGCCTCAATCACTACTTCATCAATTTCATTTACGGCTTCACTAAGCTCCATGTCAATTTTTTGATTAGAAGTAAGTTCTACCCTTTTCACTTGTTCGTCGTAACCAATAAACGAATAAGTAACATGGTAGGTGCCCTTTGGCAGCGTTAACGAGTAAAATCCATAAACGTTGGCACTCACCCCAGTTCCGAGTGATTTTACAGCTACCGTGGCTCCAATTAGTTCTTCCCCAGATTCTGCAGTGGTAATGTTTCCGCTGATGGTAAATTTTTCTTGTGCTATGCTGACTATCGTAAATAATATGCTAATCAGCAATAGGTTCAATTTTTTCATGTGCAATAAATTCGGTGCAAACTTATACCTAATTCAAGGCAATTCCATTAACTTAAGTCAAGAAGTGGATGGAATTAACAATATGGTGATGATTGGAATAAGAGCAGTATTGGTGGTTAGGATTTCATAGCTCGATCCATTTGACGTTTGGCGTCTTTCTCTTTTAAACTTTCTCGTTTATCAGCGATTTTTTTACCCTTTACTAGCGCAATGTTAAGTTTAGCGTAGCCTTTTTTGTTGATAAATAAAAGTGTGGGAACTATTGTTAATCCTACATCTTTCTTTTTTTTAATCAATTTCTCAATTTCATGTTTGTGCAACAACAATTTCCTGGCTCGTCTAGATTCGTGATTCGCAAAACTCGCATTTTCATACGGCGTAATGTTAATGTTGTAGGCAAACAATTCCCCTTTGTTAAAGGCACAATATCCCTCCTTAATGCTGGCTTTGCCCATTCGAATGGATTTAATTTCAGTCCCTTTTAATTGAATTCCCGCTTCAAACTTCTCTAAAAACTCATATTGAAACGATGCCTTTTTGTTCCGAATGTTCACCTCTTTGCTCAATTGCTCTCCCATGGCTCAAAATTAATTTATAAAAACTACATCTTCTGGTTTTGACTTCTTTAGCCATGCATTTACAATAATTGACATGTCTTGGTCGTCATATGCAGTATGCAGTTGGCTTTTTACTAATTCCACATTCATTAAATCAACAGATAGCGGAACTTTTCCGTATCCCTTGTATCTTCCGTTTTCAACTAATACCAAGGCTTGCTCTGCGCTTTCTTGTGATTCTTCTTTTAACACATAGGTCGTATTTCTGTTTACCTTCTCTTCCACCGCCTGTTGTACCCGTAAGTTATAAGTAGAAGTTTCTTCCTTCCCTTCGCAAGCACCGCGGCAATCTAACTCTTCCACATAGTTGCACTTGCCTGAAGAAATAGGCTGCAAACCCGACAAACGCGGACACAGGTTGTAATCTTCAATCATTTCTTTTAGAAACCATTTTAATTCTACTAAGCTTTTAAACGATTTAATGGGCTTGTCGTGTTTGCCGCACCTGCCTAAATTAAACCGCTCGTAACCATTGCGGTCGGTGTATTGATACAAGCCATAGTTCAAGGTAATTCGTTTGTAAGAGCGGTTGTAGATCGGCCAGTGTTTTTTAATTTCCGTAGCCTCAATAATGTCCACTAACAAAGTGTTTGGTATCACTTTAAAATCAATGCCGAATATATTTTTTACGAAATGGTACTTTGATTTGGTGTTGGTATTTCCTGAAAAGTGTGAGTGCACTCTTTTTTTAATGTCTTTCGCTTTGCCAATGTAAATTACCTGCTTTCTTTCGTTGAGCATGTAATAGATTCCTTGCTTGTTCGGAAGGGCGATGAAGTCCTCTTTTGGCATGTTGGGTGGCATTAGGCCTTCTAAACTTAACGGGTTTAAGGCTTTTTCAATGTAGCCTTCCCGATCAATTTTCATTAATTGGGTAAAAAGAATGGCCGTTGCTTTGGCATCTGCAGCAGCGCGGTGCGCATTGTTTAGTGGAATTCCTTCACTTGCGCAGAGCTTTCCTAAGCTGTACGAATATTTACCCGGCAAAAGCTTGCGACTTAAGCGAACGGTGCACAATTTCTTTTTGCGAAAAGATAGTCCAATGCGTTCAAATTCTGCTTTTATAAAACCATAATCGAAATTCACATTGTGTGCAACAAAAACACAGCCATCTAAAAAGGCATCAATTTCTTTTGCTACGTCGAAAAACAAGGGAGCATTTGCCACCAATTCGTTATCTATTCCAGTTAGTTTGGTGATGTTATACGGAATATCTTGGCAGGGATTAACAAGTGTTTGGTACTCATCTGCAATCTTTTGCCCGTCGTGTTTGTAAATCGCAATTTCGGTAATTCGACTTCTTGTGGCACTCCCTCCGGTGGTTTCTATATCTACTATGGCATACACTTCTCAAAAGTAATTCTTTCGCCTGGACTATTTAATGCATTTTTAATCTCTTTTTTAATGCGTAAGCTACATTCAATTGTTACTTTTGCACTCCAAAAATTAAATTGATATGGCAACAAACAGAACGTTTACAATGATTAAGCCTGATGCGGTAAAAAACAACTACATCGGAGCAATTTTAGATAAGATTAATGGTGCAGGCTTTAAAATTAAGGCCATGAAGTACACAAAATTAACAGAAGAGGCTGCAGGAGAATTTTATGCAGTGCACAAAGAAAGACCTTTCTACGGTGAGTTAGTTGAGTTTATGTCTTCAGGACCTATTGTCGCTGCCATTTTAGAAAAAGACAACGCAGTAGATGATTTTAGAACGTTGATTGGTGCTACTAATCCAGCTGAAGCTGCTGAAGGTACCATTCGTAAGTTATATGCAGAATCTATTGGAGCAAATGCAGTTCACGGTTCTGACAGTGATGAAAATGCAGACATTGAGGGAAGCTTTTTCTTCTCAAACTTAGAGCGTTTCTAATAGCTACAGAAGTATAAAAAAGCCCCACTTGACATGTTTGAGTGGGGCTTTTTTTATGCCTAAGTGTTTAAGGATAAAAGTCTTTTGTTAATTCTGAAAAGTAGAGCAATTTTTCTATCTTTGTTGTGAATCAATTATTAACGAGCAAAAAAGAGAACTACGAAATGGGAAAAGGCGATATTAAAACGAAGAAAGGTAAACGAAGTGCAGGATCTTACGGAGTAAGTAGAAAGAGAAAAAGTGAGAAAGCAGTGATCGAGGCAAAGCCAAAAAAGGCGGCAGCTAAAAAGAAAGCAGCTCCGAAAGCAACAGAAGGGAAAGCAGCTCCAAAAAAACCAGCTGCTAAAAAACCAGCAGCAAAGAAAGCTCCGGCCAAAAAAGCTCCGGCTAAGAAAGCACCTGCTAAAAAGGCAGCCACAAAAAAGAAAGACGCATAATTTGCCTGCGTTATTCAATAAAAAAATCCATCGATGATGGATTTTTTTTTGCCCAAATGTTTATAAAAACAACCAATATATAACAGGTGCGACTTCTTCCTATACTCTATCGCTCCATCTACTCCATGTTTAAGAAACAAAAGCGCATTAGTGAAAAGACAAATTCTTTCAACAAAAGAAATCGAGTTTATCTTTTATTTCAATTATTAATAGCAATACTGCAATATAACAATTGAATGGTTAAGTCGGATTGAAAAACAGCTTAACGTTCATCGAAAGATCTATCAAATATGGATGTTGCGTTTCTACCAACTTATTCCAATTTCCTCGAAATGCTGCTACAAGTTCAGGTGTTACTTCAATAAATTTAGTAGAAAGTAAATTTTGTTCGAATAAGTTAACCAGACTTAAAAGTAAAATTGGCTTGTGCGGAGCCCCTCCATTTACTCTACTTCTATTTAATTTTTTGAAATATTTTAGGTATAATGCTAACTTATCATCCATCTGCTGTAAACTTAACTTTTTAGAAGGAATTTAGAAAGTAATCAAGTTAAGAGCCCCTTCATTTTAATTTTTGTTAAACATGTCTGATATATCATTCATTAACACCAAATAAAACCTCTAACGCATGATTTACCCTACAAAGAATACTTTATAGTAAAACAGTTGAAAAGCATTTACTCGAAAGCTTAGACCTCTATAAACAATACATCTCTTTTTTAATTTTCTCAACCTTCCAACAACAACTCCCTCAACAAATCGGCCGTTAGCGGCTGTTGCTTCGCCTTTTCTCGCAGGGTGGTATAGTTGTATCTAAAATCACAACCTTCTTTGTAGGCACTACAGCCGTATGCTGATTTTCCTTTCACTACTGTTCCTTTGCTACAGCGCGGACAAGCCATACTGTTGGACTTTTCTTGCTTTTTTGGTGCTGCGGTCTGCTTTTCCTCTAGTACCAAATTAAAGTCATCGGTAAAACGAATTAGTCCTTCCGTGGTTCCTCCTTCACTTTTAAAGCCTTTTAAGTTCACCGTACAGCCTTTTTCTAACAAGCGAATGTATTGCTTGGCCGGTATTTTTTTGCCTTCAAAACTAAATGGAAGAATCAACTTACACCCTGCTTTGTAATTGCTACAGCCATAGCCTGTTTTTCCTTTTAAAAACGTTCCTTTTTTACATTTTGGACAGGTTTTTCCTGCTATTTCCGCTGATGCAGAAGCTCTTGCCTTTTTCTTTTTGGGCTGCTCCTCCTCTAACGTTTCGGAAATCTTCACGTAAGAGTGTTCCATGCGCACCTCATACACCAAATGGTCCACCATTTTCTTCATGTTTTTCACAAAGGTGCCTGCTTTAAACTTTCCCTTTTCAATCTCTTTCAACTGCTTTTCCCACTGTCCGGTAAGCTCTGCAGAGGTCAACAATTTGTTTTGGATGGTTTCAATTAGCTTTACCCCAGTGGCAGTTGGTAGAATCTGTTTTTTATTGCGCTCTAAGTATTTCCGTCGAAACAGTGTTTCAATAATGTTGGCACGTGTAGAAGGTCTTCCAATGCCATTCTCTTTCATGAGTTCCCGCATTTCATCGTCGTCCACCTTTTTGCCTGCGGTTTCCATTCCTCGCAGCAAGGTAGCTTCGGTGAATTGCTTGGGTGACTTGGTTTCCTTTTCTAAGAAGGATGGTTCATGCGGCCCCTTTTCCCCTTTCTTAAACGAGGGTAGTACACCATCCTTTGTCACACTGAGCGCAGCCGAAGTGTCGAAAACCACTTTCCAGCCCTTCTCTAGTATTTCTTTCCCCGTAGTTTTAAACGGAACAGTATCTACTTTGCCCAATACTGTGGTATTGGAAACAGAGCAATCGTCGTAAAATACTGCAATAAACCGCCTAGTTATACTATCGTACACTTTCTGCTGATCATTACTTAAACTGGACTGCATTCCGGTAGGAATCAACGCATGGTGGTCGGTTACCTTTTTGTCGTTAAACACCTTGGTCGAATTCTTAATCTTTTTACCTAAAATAGGTTCGGTGAGTTCTTTGTATGGCGTTAAGTTTTGCAGTATTCCCGGTACTTTGGGGTAAATATCATTCGGTAAAAAGGTAGTATCTACTCTGGGATAGGTAATTACTTTTAGCTCGTATAGTTTCTGGGCAATCTTTAGCGTTTCGTCTGCCGAGAAACTAAACTTGGTATTGCAATACACTTGCAAACCCGTTAAGTCAAACAATTTCGGAGCGTATTCTTTTCCTTTTTTCTTGGTTACAGAAACCACTTCAAACTCATGTTCCTTCACCACGTTGGCAAAACTCTCTCCTTCTTCTTTTTTTAAAAATTTACCCTCTTCGCAAGAAAAAACCGTTTCGCGGTAAACCGTTTGCAATTCCCAATGCGGTTTAGGTTGAAAGTTTTGAATTTCTTTAAAGCGGTTCACAATCATGGCCAATGTCGGAGTTTGCACTCGACCAATCGACAATACCTGCTTGTAACCACCATGTTTAACAGTGTACAATCGTGTTGCATTCATGCCCAAGAGCCAATCACCTATTGCCCTAGAATAACCCGCATAATAGAGGTTATCGTATTTGCTGGAAGGTTGTAGTTTTTCAAACCCCTCTTTGATCGCTTCTGTAGTTAAGGAGGAAATCCACAAGCGTTTTACTTCCCCTTGGTAATTGGCCTGTTCCAACACCCAACGTTGAATTAATTCCCCTTCTTGGCCGGCATCACCACAGTTAATCACCAACGTGGCCTCGTCGAATAGTTTTTTTACAATGTTGAACTGCTTTTGAATTCCTGGGTTATCTACTACCTTGGTTTTAAATTTGTCTGGCAGCATGGGAAGGTAATTGAGGTTCCAACTTTTCCAATGCGGTTTATAATCGTTGGGCTCAAATAAGGTGCACAGGTGACCAAAAGTGTACGTTACGGCGTAGCCATTGCCTTCATAATAACCATCTTGTCGGTTGTTAGCTCCTAAAACAGCAGCAATTTCTCGGGCAACACTTGGCTTTTCGGCAATACAAACTTTCATCTGAAACAAAAATAATTAAATAGGGTGTTGTCTTGGTGTGACAAAAAACTACTTTTCCAACAAAAAAAGTGTTGCAATTATAACTTGTGCTTTTCAGGAATCAAGTAGGTTAGGAAGTACTTTTATGTCCAACTCATATTTCTTACAAATTTGAACAATCTATCACTAAATGATTCGATAAAAACACCGGTTATAACTGCTCTTGAAAGGTTTCTCCCATTCTTACCAAACTAGGATTGTTTTCCACAAATTCCTCCATTACCTTAAAGAAGTTAAGGATATCTACCTGCTCGTTGTTGGCGTTAATGGTAACCAAACGAACAAAGGTATCCTCCTCAAAAGCACCAAAACCAACTACCGTTACTTGATGCTCGTATAAGGCAGTGCACAAGGTTGTAGGGTCTATGTTTTTGTAATTAAAACAAATTGAAATAGAGTCATCGAAGCTATACAAGGTATAATCCGGATTATTACGAATGTAGGCTAATGCTACATTTGCCAATTCAAATTGTTGATCCACAATTTGTTCTAATCCACTAGTACCGATTGATTTCCACAAGGTCCAAAATTTCAATGCATCGTTTCTTCTTCCACATTGGAAAGAGGTTTTTCCTAAGTTAAAATCATCTCCATCGGTTTGGTAAAGGTAATCAGCATCATTGCTAAACGATTCGTGTAAGTGTCGTTTGTCTTTGACTAAGATAATGGAACAGGTTAAAGGTGTTCCGAGCATTTTGTGGGCGTTGTAGCTAAAAGAGTCAGATCGCTCTACTCCTTTCACCAAGAGCTTGTACTTTTCGCTAAAAATTACGCTGCCACAGTAAGCACCATCCACGTGCAACCAAAGTCCATACTTCTCGGTGATCTCCGCAATTTCATCAATCGGGTCAAAAGCACCCAATACGGTTGTTCCTGCCGTGGCATTCACGTATGCTGGGACATATCCATCTTCAATGTCTTTTTTAATTTGATCTTCCAGTAGACCAGGAAGCATTCTCCCATAAGAGTCTGTTTTAATGTACCGAATGTTGTTTCGCCCAATTCCTGCAAAACTTGCATTCTTAGCATTCGAGTAATGCGACTCTTTTGACGTATAAACGGTCATGGGTTTTGACATTCCCGCAGTTCTGAAGTTTACATCTTTTGCATCACGTCCCATAATGAGCGCCATGTAATTGCTCATGGAACCTCCTGTCGGAAAAGTCCCATTACTCCTTGCGCCATAACCAATCATGTCGCATGACTTCCTAATAATTTCTTGTTCAATTCCAACTTGTGGACCGGCTACTTTATAAGTGTACATGCTATTGTTCAGCATTACTGCCAATAAATCACCCAAAACAGCTTTCGATTGTCTTCCACCGAAAAGCTGGTTAAAAAATAAGTTCGTAGCGGTTTTCGGTGTCGACTCTACAACGTCTTTTAAAACCGCTTTAAAATCATCATCTACCATTCCCGATTCATTCAACGATAAGTCAATCGTATCGTACAATTCGTCTGACTCTATTCGATCAGCTACAGGATGTTCTTTTTCATCTTTCAACAAGACTTCAACGAGTTCATTGAACAGAACTAAATCTTTACTAATATCTGGCATTTTTCTATTTTTTAGTCAGCTCTCATTTCTGATGGTGGTGTATGTCATGTCTTTTCGCACAAACTTTTTTAACTCCTCGTCATATAATCGACAACTACGAATAGGTTTTGCGTATAAATGAAGTGACATACTTCTTTGATTGGCATTGTTCGCTAGTCTATGGAACCCCATGAAATCAATCATGTATGAATTATCTCCTTCCTCAGAAATAGAAGTGCGAACAGTTTGAAGTTCATTCTTTTCATCTAGCTGGTAAATGGTTTCTTTAAATTCTCCTTGTATCACTTTTACCCAACATTCTTCTCCATTATGACCGTGGATTGGAGTGAATTGCTCTTTCTCCCAACAAATTAATATCAATTCAAATTTGTCAGTGTCGATGATGCAATTTCTTGTATAGCATTTTGTAGACCAAGATGCAAATGGTTCAAATGCACTAGCAGGTAATTCGAGAGACTGGATTATTTCGGTGTAGGTCGTCCTCTCCTCTTCCTTAAGAGCGGTGACTAATTCTTGGATGGTTTCTATTGTGATTGTATTCTGTTGGTTGTAACTCAAAACGGTTTTACAATGATTTTTTGTTCATTTAAATACACAAATTCAAGGTTATTCCCCAAACTTTAAAAGTTTTCTTTTTGCATCCGGGGCAAGCCCATTGATAAATACAAAAGTATCATTTTATATACTTTTTTAATTAATTTGAATCCTTTTTTTTAATAAAAACAACACTTTTTATACATTTTAAAGTATTTTGCGCTCCTTTTTAAAATGCCGTATTTTGACTTTTTTTACAACCAAAATCAAACTTAGCTAAAGTTGATTTTAAAAATTCTTCACCATGGTTGATCAAAATTTCATAATCAAAATTGGAGTCCTTGCTGCCTATGTCGGTGTGCTATTCCTGATTGGAATTATTGCTTCTCGCAGAATAAAAGGCATGAGCGATTATTATGTAGGTGGAAAAAAGATGGGGTTTTGGGCTGTTGCTTTTTCAGCCAGGGCAACTGGTGAATCTGGTTGGTTGCTCATCGGGCTTACAGGAATGGGCGCCATGGCAGGTTATTCTAGCTACTGGGTGGTTATCGGAGAACTTCTAGGCGTCATTGTTTCATGGCAGTTCATGGCTAAACGCTTTAAAAAACGCTCTGATAACTACGGAGCCATTACCATTCCTGATTACCTTCAAAGTCATTTCAAATCTACAAGCAATACCCTTAGAACCATAGCGGCATCATCGCTTGTTGTTTTAATTGTTATTTACGTAGCCTCACAAATTGATGTTACTGGAATCGCTTTTGAATCGATGCTAGGAATTGACTACCGGCTAGGTGCCTTAATTGGATTCTTTATTGTGCTCACTTACATCTTTGTTGGTGGGTTTGTTGCAGCTGTTTGGTCAGATTTGTTCCAAGGTTTGCTTATGTTTTTAGGATTGGTTTTATTGCCCATTGTGGTTTGGTTTTCGATGGATCAAGGTGCAGGTGTTACCGCAGGACTTAATGCCATAGACCCGACCTTAACACAGGTTATGGGTCAAAGCACCAACCCTTGGATGAACTTATTTACCATTTTAGGATTTTCCATGATTGGATTGGGATTTTTAGGCTCTCCTCAGGTATACGTTCGATTTATGTCTATCAAAGATGAAAGCGAAATTGATAAGGGGAAATGGGTGGCAGCAGCCTTTACCTTACTCACAGATGCCGCAGCAGTAACCATTGGTATTTTAGCCCGAATTTATTTTACAGAGAATGGCCAAGATCCGGAGGCTGTATTAGGAAACAACGGTGAAAATGTACTAAGTATGATTACAGAAAGCTTTCTGCCTACCATCTTGGTCGCCGTTTTTATTGCCATCGTATTATCTGCCATCATGTCTACCATTGATTCTTTGTTAATTTTAGCTTCAAGTGCCATAACAAGAGACTTTTATCAGAAAACTTTTAGGCCACACATAAAGGATGAAGCATTGACTAAAATATCTAGAATTGCAACCATTATCATGGCATTTACTGCCTTAATCATTGCCATTGTCATGGACTATGTATCTCCTGGGCGTCAAATTTTTTGGGTTATTATCTTTGGGTGGTCTGGTATTGCTGCCACATTTTGTCCAGTAATTATCTTAACCCTGTTTTGGAAAGGTTTTTCTGAAAAAGGTGCTATTGCCTCTATGTTCACAGGTTTCTTTTGCGTTGGTCTATTCAATTTTGCATTTAAGGACCTTCCCGATGTTGGGGAATATTTCGTCGCACTAGATGTACTTGCTCCCTCCTTCGCCATAGCAATGCTAGTGGGTTATGTAGTTTCGAAAATATATCCCCCAAGAGCCGAAGCTGTGGAAATGATAGAAGAAATTGATGCACAATAATCTTAAGAATAGCGTGTACCTTTGAAGGCATGTAGCGATAAGTTTACTTACCTTGCTAACTTTACAAATCAACCAAAAAAGCGAATAGACCAACTCTAATGGCTTCAAGCATAAATTAAGAAATACAACAATAAAATGAATTCAAATTTAGCGGTTCTCATCGATGGAGATAATATTCCTTCGGCCAATGTCAAAGAGATGATGGAAGAAGTAGCGAAATACGGAAACCCAACCATCAAACGTATTTATGGAGATTGGACCAGTCCTCACTTGTCGAAATGGAAAAACCTATTGCTCGAAAATGCCATTACTCCCATTCAGCAGTATGCCTACACTTCAGGTAAAAATGCTACGGATTCAGCCATGATTATTGATGCCATGGACATCCTTTACTCAGAAAAAGTAAATGGATTTTGCTTGGTTTCAAGTGATAGTGATTTTACAAAGCTGGCAACAAGACTGAGAGAAGCCGGGATGCAGGTAATTGGAATTGGGGAGAAAAAAACACCCAACCCCTTTATTGTTGCTTGCGATAAGTTCATTTACATTGAAATTCTTAGAAAGGAAACTGAGAAGAAAGAAACCGTGAATCAGAAAGACAAAGTAAAAGAGAGTATCGATAAAATTACTCCAAAGGTGATTCGATTGATTGCAAGCACCATTTCAGATTTATCGGACGAAGACGGTTGGGCCTTTTTAGGAGATGTTGGTAGTTTATTGCAGAAAAAACAACCAAATTTTGATTCCAGGAATTACGGGTTTGAAAAGTTGACTCCCTTAATCAATTCGATTGGTCAATTTGAAGTCGAACAACGCGAGAATCAAAAAAGCAGGTATAAGTTGATTTACGTTAAGAATAAGTAAGGGGAATGCGGCTACTCGCCTTCTCACGTAAAACTTAGTTGGAATAAAGCGTTTTCTTCCAAGCTAATTTTACCGCTGTGGCAAAACTTCCAGGTTCTTGTATTATATCGTCTTGCTCCAATACTTTTAGTTTTTTAGCACCTACATAAAATAGGTACATGCTAATTGACATGACCGTGTGTGCCAGGTCGAGATGATTAAACCACTGACTCAAGCCGATTTTACTAGGGAGCTTTTGACTTAATCTTAGAATAATTTATTAGTCTTTCAACGGTGCAAAACTTTGTCCTAAACCGTATTTATCAATCAAGTAGATCATAGAAGCAAAAGAGGCTGCCCCTAATTCTAATTCACGCTGGTGCACGTTTTCGAAAACATCCGTATCTGAATGGTGGTGGTCGAAATAACGCTGATCATCTGGTCGTAAGCCAATCAATGGCACGTTTTGATCTTTTAATGGCTTAATGTCTACTCCACCCCATCCTGCTTTAAAAATGTGAAGCTTGTATGGTTCCAATAACGACTCCCAAGATTGCATTTGTCTAATTTGTTCGGGAGTACCATCCATGGTAAATCCTCGAGGAACAAAACCTCCTGCATCGGATTCTAAGGCGGCCACATGAATTTCTCCTTTCTCTTTTGCAACAGTAGCATAGGTTTTGCCACCGTTATTTCCGTTCTCTTCATTCATAAACAACACGCAGCGTAAGGTATATCTCGGTTGATATCCCATAGCTTTTATAATTCGTAACGCTTCAATGGAATGCACCACTCCTGCCCCATCATCATGGGCACCCTCACCCACATCCCAAGAATCTAAATGCCCACCGAAGGTGATAATTTTATCGGGGTCAACACTTCCTGTAATTTCCCCTATTACGTTGTAGGAATCCTTGTCGGGAAAAGTCTGACTGTTCACATTTAAATAAGCCAAAGACGTAGGCTCTGATTTTAAAAGTTCGCTCAACATGTCAGCATCTTCGACACTTAAGGCAACAGATGGTATTTTCTTTACTCCTTCTTCATAACCCATTGAACCTGTATGCGCATGCTTGTCTTTTTTGTGACTCAAAGAACGCACAAAAACGCCAACAGCTCCAAACTTTGAAGCTTGGCTAGCTCCGTCCCAACGTTGGTTGACACATCCGCCATAAGCATCTCCGGTACTAATCAGTCTTCGGTCAAAAGCTCGATTAAAAAATACAATCTTGCCTTTTATTACTTCTTCTCCTAACTCGGCTAATTCATCAAAATCTTGCACTTCAATAACCTTAGCTTCAATTTTCCCATTTGAGCTGACCGACCCGCCTAATGTTTTAATGCTCATTGGTTTTCCATTCACACCAGCTTCTTCTATGTCGCCTCTCACCCAATGCGGCACTTTCACCGGCATTAGCCATACTTTATCAAATTGATACGACTCCAACAAAACTTTTGCCCAATTCACTGCTTTTTCTGCTTCTGGTGATCCGCTTAAACGAGCACCCACATCTTTACACAAGGAGCGCAAATTCTCGTAAGAATGGCCTTCCACCAAGGCGGCATCAAACATTTCTCTTATTTGCAAAGAGTCGTCTTTTTGAGCGAAAACTCCAAGGTTCAAGAACAAAGTAAGCGCTAGGATAATTATCTTCATCGAATTCTATTTTAGCTGCAAAGAACGTGAATTTGTTGCGAATCAATCTTCAATTCTTTGTTGTCAAATTTTCGAATGAGCTAATTAATTCGTATACTACTCCTGTATCAAACTATCAAAACGCAACACATGAGCAGAGGATTTGTAAAAGGGGAAGATCAAGAAGAATTGCCAATGGTTCCACCGAGACCATATTTACCTGAGGGAGCAACCAACTACGTAACGCCTCAGGGAATGGAGTTTCTCTTAAAAGAAAAAGAAGAACTGTTGGAAGAGAAAAAGAACATTGAGAATACGAACGATAATGAGCGTCGCATAGCTCAAAATTTAGTGAATGCTAAATTCAATTTGTTAATAGCAAGGATTGATTCTGCCAAAGTAGTAGATCCAGATGCACACAAACAAGACAGTGTGCGATTTGGAGCCAATCTAACACTAAAGTTGGACAATTCCCTTCAACCTCAAAAATTCAAGATTGTTGGTGTTGATGAGGCCAATATTTCGCAAGGAAAGATCTCACATTTATCGCCGGTAGCAAAAGTATTGATGGAGAAAAAAGTAGGTGATAAAGCAACTTTGCAGCTAGATAGTGGTAAGCGTGTTTTTGAAATCATGGAAATTGATTATTCCAGCTAATTTATGAAGCATCCATAAACAAGCCCATGGAATAATAGGTGAAAATTGTAAATTATCAATCTGATCAATATTAACTGTTGAATTATGAATTGTTGTTTTTTTACCTACATTGCTAAGGTGGAACGACTTCAGCAATCTGCTTCTCAACAACAGATTGCTTCGTTCCTCGCAATGACGGTCTAACTTTTGCCTTGCTAACAAGTCATAAAAAAGCCCTTGTTACACGCTGTGCGACGAGGGCTTTTACTTTTAATCTATACTTTCTTACTTCACAGGCAAGAACGAATAGTTTTCTCCGTAATACATCATTTGCTCTCTGAATGATTCAGGATATTCCACCTTTACATCTACAATGCTATCCCCTTCCATTACAGGAACTAACTTCGGGTTGATGAATCCACCGTAAGCTGCTATTCCAAGGCTCTCGTATCTTTTCAGCACTTCAGCATGCAAATCAGGGTCTACTTGAACAGCATAGGTTTCAACTAACTTTTTACCAGCTTCGTAGTCACCTTCAGATTTAATTCTTTGCAATTCTCTCAACTGCATGCCAAAAATCTCTTTCAACTTTTCGTAATCGTTGATAACGAAAAACGTTTTACCATCTCTCATTTTCTTCACAATTACACTGTCTTTTGCTCCGGTTTCAAATGCCCACTTTGCAATCATTTGTCGGTTTCTCATGTGCGCTTCTTCCACTACATCACCAATTTTTAATCGCTTTAATTGCAACATCATTCCGTTTTTAATATAATCGTCGTACGCAGTTTTTCCGGCATCTAAAGACTCGATTAAGCCCATGTCAACTAATTTCTGATCGTGCAAATAATACAAGGCAACAAGGTCTGCTCTACCTTCTTCCAAAGTAGAAGCGTAACTTTTTAAGGTTTCTGAAGTTGTTCCAACACCTTTATTGATTCTACCTGAAGCGTGTCCTATTACCTCATGTAAATCGGTGTGTAACAAATCAGCAATTCCTCCATACTTTTTAGAACGCTCTATTTCTGCTTCATCCCAAGCAAATTCAGTCAATGAACTTTTTCCCTCTTTAGAAGACATCTCATAGGCATGAACTATGTTTCCAAGGCTTACAGACTTAGATCCTACTTCACGCACCCAACCGTTATTTGGTAGGTTAATTCCAATAGGAGTTGAGGGAGATGCGTCTCCTGCTTCCACAACAACAGTAATTACTTTTCCAATAATTCCTGTAACATTTGGCTTTTTGTGCTCTTCCATCAACGGAGAATTGTCTTCAAACCACTGCGCTTCTTTACTAACAGCTTCAATTCTTTTGGTCGCCTCCATATCTTTGAAAGAAACAACAGATTCAAATGAGCCTTTTTTACCCAATGGGTCATTGTACACTTCAATAAATCCATTCACCACGTCTGTTCGAGAGTCAACATCTTTAATCCAATTTAAATTGTATTTGTCCCAATCTTCCACATTACCTGTTTTGTAATAGGTAATTAAGCTTTCAAAAGTTTGTTTTTGCTGAGCATTTTCTGCCAATGGAACGGCCTTCTCTAACCAAAAAACAATTTTTTCAATTGCTTCAGAATACAATCCGCCAACCATCATTGTTTCGGCAACTACTTTTCCATCTTTCTTAACCAAACGCGTGTTTAAACCGTATTCCGGCTGATTTCCTTCTACTTTGTCAAGATTTGCATAATACTCCTCTACCTCTGCTTGTGTTAAATCTGGACTGTAAAAGTTTACTGCAGATGTTGCAACTAAATCTTCTCCATCTGTAAGGTTCACTTTCTTAGCATCTACATCAGGATTAAATATAGCTTCACCTAGAGTCGCCATTAAGTCCTTTTTGGTTTGACCTTCTTTTAAAGGCAAGTTCTCTGCGTCTATTTCTCCAATTGCTTTCTCAAAGTACGCTCTAGAAAACTCAGGCTCAAATTTCTGATTTGAATAATGGTGATGAATTCCGTTTGAGAACCAAACTCTTTTCGTGTACACCATCAACTTCTCTAACTCTTTTGCATTAACATTCCGTGCTTCCTCATTTTTAATAATTGCCTCTAAAGTTTTTCTAATTTGAAGGTTGTGACGATAGTTTTGATTGTACATAATATCCCTACCTGCTAAAGCCGCTTCGTACAAATAATACAACAGCTCTTTCTTTTTAACATCTAACTCCTCAAAACCCGGTATTTGGTATCGAATTAGTTTTAAGTCAGCAAACTGGTCAGCTGTGTACTTAAAATCGCTTGAATCGTTAGAATTTGCTTGATTTACTTCTTCTGCAAATTCAGCCGTCACTTCGTTTTCCAAAGGGGCGCCATAAGAAGCAAAAACTACTGCTGCCAATACAGCTATAGATAATATTCTTTTGTTCATAGTTGGTAAATTTTTAAGAGCCCTAAATTAACTTTTATAATTAGGAATGTAGAATCTGGAGTGAAGAATGTAGAATCTGGAATGAAGAACGTAGAATGAGGAATGAAGTTTTGCCAGTTTGTCTAGTCAGGCAATTTCGAAGGGTTGAATTGAAACGTCATTGCGAATGGAGTGCAACGGAATTTGGCAATCGGTTTATATGAATCAGATTGCTTCACTCCTATCGTCGTTCGCAATGACAGGCGGCAAAGAAAAGCAGGGTGTTCATGATTATTCAAACGGGTATAATTTTCGTTTCTCCACTAATCAGATAAATTTCGAAGGGTTGAATTGAAACGTCATTGCGAATGGAGTGGAACGGAATGTGGCAATCGGTTCTTCATAAAACAGATTGCTTCACTCCCATCGTCGTTCGCAATGACGGTTCATTTTAACTGTCGGAACAAAACTCTAGGCACTCAAAACTTTCTAACTTTAAGTACTTGTTACAACTCATTCTTTAAAAAACTATCGAACTCAGCTTCAGATATTACATCCCAATACTCGGAATTTTCTGCTAACATATCGGTTATGAACACTCGATCGGGTAATATTTTGGCTTCAATTTCAATCTTCTCCCACTCCAAGGTCATTTTTTTCCACTCGATAAAATGGTCGTTTGCGATGATTTTAAAATAGCTTTGGTTGTTTTTGTACTTTCGATACTGTGGAAATTTCATAGGGTAAAGTTCATAACTTATTTGTTAATTTCCAGTTAATCAATGAAGATAACCGCTTTTTCAAATTATTTTAGCAATCATGAATAGAAAGACCATCCGTCTTATTATTTTCTTTGCGGCTTTTACCGTTATTGGTGTGTTTTCCTTTCAATTTTTTTGGGTTAAAAAGGCCTTCACCCTTGAGGAAAAACAATTTAACGAGAGAGTTCACGTAGCTTTATCTTCAGTGGTTTCTGAAGTTCAACGGTTAAACAAGGACTCTTCTGCCATTTACGAGCCGGTAAAACAGATTTCATCAAATTATTTTTTAGCTTCAACTAACGATACGCTGCACCCTTATGTGTTGGAAAACTTATTAATCAACGAATTCCAAAAAGGGAATTTAATAACCGACTTTGAGTATGTGCTATACGACTGTTTCACAGACTCTGTGGTATTCGGTGACTTTGTTGAAATTAAAACGGAAGCAAAGGACTTAGTTTACGAAATTTCAGAAAAAGACAAGTGGAACCAAGCCTCTCACTATTTCGGCGTTTATTTTCCGAGTAAAGAAGTTCGCCTGGTTGACCAAATGGGAATTTGGATTGTCTCCACCATCTTTTTGTTGTTGGTGGTTGTATTTTTTAGCTACACCATTTGGGTAATTCTAAAGCAGCGTAAACTATCAGAAATTCGAACGGATTTCATTAATAACATGACGCACGAGTTAAAAACGCCCATTTCTACCATTTCTCTCTCCACAGAAGTATTGACAAACCCAAACATTACGAAAGACCCAGAACGGTTAAAAAACTACGCCAACATTATTAAAGAAGAAACCGAAAGGCTGCGATTGCAAGTTGATAAAGTACTGCAAATGGCAACTTTGGATAAAAATCGGTTGAATTTAGAAATGGAAGATGTCAATTTGCATGATGTGATTAAAAAAACAGTGGCAGGCTTTGAACTTATTTTAGACTCGAACGATGGAAAAATTGATGTTAGCTTAAAAGCGAAAAACCCTACCATAAAAGGCGATCGCATGCATTTAACCAATGTCTTTTTCAACCTGATTGACAACGCCATTAAATACTCTAAGAATAAACCTGAAATACTAGTTTCTACGGTAGATTATAAAAATGGACTTCACATACGGGTAAAAGACAATGGAATAGGAATGACTCGAGAACAGCAGAAACATGTTTTTGAAAACTTCTATAGAGTTCCTACAAATGATCGGCACGATGTGAAAGGTTTCGGGATTGGATTAAACTATGTAATGAAAATGGTTAAGAAACATCATGGAAAAATTCAATTAAAGAGTGAATTAGGGTCGGGTTCAACTTTTAGAATTTACTTCTCAACTAATAAAAATGCAAGGAAATAAAGTCAATTTACTGTTTGTTGAAGATGATACGAATCTTGGTTTTGTCATAAAAGACCAGCTAAAAATGGCGGGCTATGCTGTAACGTGGGCACAAAATGGAGCCGATGGCTTAAAAATGCTGCTTAATCATGATTTTGACATCGCTATTTTGGATGTTATGCTTCCTAAGCTAAATGGATTTGAGCTAGCAGAAGAATTGGTGGAGAACAAACCCGATTTGCCATTTCTGTTTCTCACGGCCAAGTCCATGCTTGAGGATAAAGTGAAGGGCTTAAAATTAGGTCAGGATTACATAACCAAACCATTTGAATTTCAAGAGTTAGAGCTGCGTATAAAAAATATTTTAGACAGTAAGCTATACCTGAATAAAACAGAAGCACAAGAAGTTAGCTTTACTATTGGCAAGTACGAATTTGACTATGTCAACCAGTTTTTAAGTAAAGGTGACTCGGAGCAAAAATTGACAAAAAAGGAGGCGGATTTACTTCGAATGTTATGCTTGCACAAAAATGAAGTCATGAATAGAGAGTCGGCACTCAAATCAATTTGGGGGAACGACGATTATTTTAACGGTCGGAGTATGGATGTTTTTATTTCGAAAATTAGAAAGTACTTGAAAGACGACGAAAATATTCAAATCATTAACATACATGGTGTTGGATTTAAATTAGCAGTTCGATGAGAATTCAAGTTATATTTGTTCTATGAAGTTTTTAGCTCGTTTAATATTTTGGATTTCAGGTTGGAAGATAGTTGCAAATAACGCTTACAAAGTGAAAAAGATGGTGATGATTGCAGCACCACATACCTCCAATTGGGACTTGTTGTACGCACGAGCTGCCTTCTACCTTATGGAAATTCCAGTCAATTATACCGTAAAAAAAGAGTTGTTCTTCTTCCCGTTAGGGTTCATTTTAAAATCCTTGGGTGGAATTCCTATAGACCGAAAAGCAAAAGGCAACATGGTAGATAAAATGGCGGCTTTGTACGACGATTACGACAATTTCGCGATTATGATTACTCCGGAAGGCACTCGAAGCTATTCTCCTGAGTGGAAAAAAGGCTTCTATTACATCGCACAAAAAGCAAATGTTCTAATTGCCCTTGGCTATTTAGATTATGCGAAGAAAGAAGCAGGCGTTGGCCCTTTAATTACCCCAACAGGTGATTATGAGAAAGATTTAGAAACCATTCAGTCGTTCTACAGAAAGGTAACTCCAAAGTATCCCGAGCAAGGAGTTCGTTAATTCAAATCAGGAATTAACGATTTCTTATTACTGACCTTAACATAATCTTTTTATCTTAGTGGTTATGAAAAAAGGATTACTCATTGTAATTACTACCCTTTTTGCGAGCTTTATTCAGGCACAAAATGAAGGAATTACAGGAGCTCGCGCTTATGGACTTGCAGGAACATCTAGTTTAACTAGTGACCTGTGGAGCACCAATAATAATCCAGCAGGATTGGCTTCTTTAAAAAAATGGCAAACAGGAATTTCTTACGAAAATCAATTTCTACTTTCAGAGCTATCCAATAAAACAGCTGTTATTACAGCTCCGGTTGCCAATGGGTCCTTTGGTTTTAGTGTAAACCAATTTGGTTATACTTCCTTCAATGAAAATAGAATTGGACTTTCTTATGGTCAGCAGTTAGGGAAAAAGTTCGCCATGGGGATACAACTTAATTATTCGTCAACTCGAATTGGTGATGGTTATGGACAAACCAACGCTTTTAGTGGAAATATTGGCATACTCGCTCTCATCAACGATGAATTAACGCTTTCTGCCGTGGTAATTAATCCAAACCGGGCAAAATTGGCCGAATTCACAGATGAACGTTTACCCACCTTACTGAAGCTAGGGTTAAAATATGATTTTTCGAAGAAGGTAACCGTATTTACAGAAGTTGCTAAGGATATCGATTTTGATGCGAATGTGCTAGTAGCGGTGGAATACAAAGCGATAGATCTGCTTTATTTTAGAGCAGGATATGCCACAAACCCTGCCTTAAGCAGTTTTGGCTTTGGTTTAAATTTAGACCAATTTAAACTAGACTTCGCATCAGGATTTGATTCAAATTTAGGCTTCAGTCCTCAAGTTTCTCTTTCTTATTCTCCCTCATTTAAAGCTCCATGAGTCGCTTGAAGTATCTCGTTTGTTTTTGCTTTTTATTCAACTGTGTTCATTTATTTGGGCAAGAGTTAGAAGAGCAAAAAGCGAATATTATTGAGCAACGGGTTGATTTCTTGCTTGACATTAACGAAGGTGGAGAAGCCGATTTTACCACCCTTTTTGAGCAACTTGAAATTTTCTACAATCGTCCCATCAATTTAAACCTTGCTAAAAAAATAGACCTCGAAGACTTAGGATTACTGAACAGTATTCAAATCAATGCTCTTTTACTACACATCGAAAAAAATGGAAAACTCATTGCCCTAGAAGAATTGCAAAGTGTTGAAGGTTTTGACGTGGAAACCATTCGCCTTATTCAACCATTCGTAAAGGTAAATGGAGACTTAGATCAGGCTAAACTTTCATTTCGCAATATTTTAAATGAGGGGTCCTCTTCCCTATTTATTAGATACACTAGGATTTTGGAAGAGCAAGAAGGCTTCAGTTCAATAGCTGCTGAGGATTTAGCTGAAAACGAAAATGCTCGTTATTTAGGAAGTCAAGACAAACTATTTACCAGGTATAGGTTCAACTATTCCAACAACTTGAGTTTAGGTTTTACAGCCGAAAAAGATGCTGGTGAACGATTTACATTTGAAGATGATACACTTGATTCTGGGAAAGTGAATAAGAACTATGGTTTTGATTTTTATTCGGGACACATTTTTTTGCAAGGATTTGGAGTACTTAAACAATTGGCCATTGGAGATTTTCAAGCACAGTTTGGTCAGGGGTTAACCTTCTGGTCGGGTTTAGCATTTGGTAGAACACCAAGTATTTTTACCTTAAAACGAAATGCTCCAAAACTAAGGCCCTATACCTCTGTACAAGAGGATTTATTTTTCCGCGGAGGTGGCATCACACTGCAGCACAAAGATTTGGAATTGACACTTTTCTACTCCTCAAAAAAAGCAGATGCTAACATTAGTGGCAGAGATACCTTAGCCAACGAGAACATTATCTCCTCCATCTCTGAGGACGGCTTTCACCGGACACCAAATGAGATTGAAGATGAAAATGTTGTTTTACAGGAATTTATTGGAGTCAATTTAAGCTACGAAAAACGAAACTTTTCTTTTGGTATAACTGGAGTTCACAATAGAATTGACGCAAGCTTTCAGCCTCGAATTTCAGCTTACAATCAATTCAGTCAATTGGATAATGAGAATACCAATTTTGGTGCCGATTTTAGTTACTTATTCAAGAATGTGAACGTATTCGGGGAGGTTTCAAAAAGCATTGACGGCGGCATTGGTCACACCGTTGGTGCGCTGATTGTGTTAGACAAACGCTTGTCATTTGCCATTCAGAATCGGCGCTTCGAGAAGAATTTTATTCCAATTCAAAGCAATGCAATTGGAGAAAGTTCCACCAACACCAATGAAAATGGAACTTTTATAGGTCTCGAAGCAAAGCCCAGTAAAACGATTACCATCTCTGCTTTTGCCGATCGCTTTAGTTTTGATTGGTTGCGCTTTCAAACAGATGCGCCTTCAACCGGACATCGCTTATTGGCTCAAATTGATTACAAACCTTCTAAGAAAATGACTGCCTATTTTAGGTACCGTAAACGGTCTAGAGGAAGAAACGACAACACTGTTTCAAATGAGGGCTTACGGTCACTATCTCAAGAAGGATTAGCAAACTATCGCCTAAATTTTGCATATCAAGTAACGAAAGAAATTGAACTGAAAAGTAGGGTTGAATTTACACGCTATACCATCGGAAATGGACAAAACGAGGAGGGTTTATTAATCTATCAAGATATACGGTTTAAAAAACTTAGCTTTCCACTATCATTGACTTTGCGATATGCGCTGTTTGATACAGATAGTTACAACAGTAGAATTTATGCCTATGAAAATGATGTATTATACGCCTTTTCAATACCCGCTTTCAGTGGCAGAGGCACAAGATTATACATTACAACAAAATACCGAATAAAACGAGGGATAGACTTGTGGTTGCGCTTTGCCCAAACGTATTACACTGATCGGACAACCATAGGCACAGGAAGAGAAGAAATAGATGGCAATACACGAAGCGAAATTAAAGCTCAACTAAGGTTTAAATTTTAACATGATTAAACGCTATAAGACAACAAGAAATTAGTATTTGATGAGCATGGTGTTGTTCATTGGGTTTTCTTTTGAATTTTTTATACGAAGTGACAACTTCTTAGGTGGGATATTGATTTTTAATGGTGTAGTTAACCTTCTAGCCTTTCAACAAGTTCCCAGAAAAATCTCAACAGTAACTATTTTTTTAAACCTTTTCAACACACTCATGAGTATCATTACGTGTTATAATTACAGCGTAGTTGATTATTCAATTCTTTACGTTGTTTGGATGTTAATTGCCTTGGGTTACTTTAGTGCAACCCTTAGGCAGGTTTTAAACCTAACTGGAAGTGCCCGCTTTAAAAGAAGAATGAGACACAGAAACGATTAATTGAAAATCCCAACTTTCTCTAATTCTTTCCAAAAATTCGGAAAACTTTTCTCCACTACTTCTTTTTCATCGATAATCAGGTCGCTATAAACAGCTAGTGGCGCTAAACACATCGCCATTCGATGATCGCCATAAGCTGTAAATACGGTTTTATCTTTCTGAACCTTCATTCTTGAACCCTCTATTTCAAATGAGTTACCATCAATTTCAGTTAACACAGAACCAACTTTTAATAGTTCGTTTTTCATCGCCTCTACTCGGTTACATTCCTTTATATACAAGGTTTTTGTGCCTATAATTGTGATTTTTTCAACCAATTGAGATGCAGTAACGGCAACAGAAGGTATTAAGTCAGGTGTTTCAGTCATATCGAGCGTTAATACATCTACTACTCGTTCCGAATCAAAGCTTAAAAGTGCACCAGCATTTTTGAATTCGGTTTCCACACCCAATGATTTAAATATTGTTGAACACACGACGTCACCTTGAAGCGACTTTGAGTTTAAATTTTTAATGAACAAACTTTTACCTGAAAGTGCAACGTACTGGTAGAAAAATGCTGCAGATGACCAGTCCGATTCAACTACCACTTCTTGCTCTGAACTATATGAACCATGGTTTACTTTTATAGTGTTACCTTTTCGATAAACCTCGATAGATAGTAATTGTTGTAAACTGATCGTCAAATCGATGTACGGAAAGGACACGACATCTCCATCTAACGTAAGCTCTAATCCATTTTCTAAATAAGGAGCAATAAGTAATAGTGCAGAGACGTATTGACTACTCACAGATGCATCAATGGAAATCTTCCCTCCTTTCAATTCACTTTTTAAAATTTTTAATGGCGGAAAACCTTTTTTTTCTTGGTAGCTAATATTAGCTCCAAGTGATCTTAACTCATCAACTAAAATCCCAATAGGTCGCTCTTTCATGCGTTTTATGCCGGTTAAAATTACCTTATCAGCCTTTAGCGAATAAAACGCAGTTAAAAACCGGAATGCTGTGCCTGCCATGCCAACATCTATAATTTCAGCATTTGAGCTCAATGCGTTTTGAAGCGCCAACGTATCTTGAGCAGCTGAAAGGTTTACCAACTGAACTTGATCGTTCGATAGAGCCTTAGCAATCAGTAAACGATTCGAGATGCTCTTAGAACTTGGCAGCTCAATTTCTGCAACTTCATCCGAAGGTTGATAAATCAGAGTCATTCGCCTAACAAATAAGTTAAAGAGGCCTTTATTTGGTCTTCCGTAGCAGTTTGATTAATCACAGCAGACCCAATTGAATTTAGCAGAGTAAAATTGACACTTCCGTGTTCATTTTTTTTATCCTGTTGCATGAATTCAAATAGTATCGGAAAATCCTTTTCAGGAATGGTTGGGAATTCATACTTCGTTTTTAGATAATCTTCAATTTCATCATACTCCACCAAGCTTAACCGGTTTTGTTGTGCGGATATGTGAGCTTCGCAAATCATTCCAAAAGCAATAGCATAGCCATGTGGCATTGGTTTTTCTTTTTGTAAAAAATAGCTTTCTACTGCATGTCCAATGGTGTGCCCGAAGTTTAGTTTTTTTCGTGCTCCTTTTTCCAACGGATCATTGGCAACTACTTCTGCTTTCAAGGCTGCAGACTGCTCAATTAACTGAGGGGTAACCTCTGCCTTATCAAATATTTTCAAGGCAGTCCAATGTGCTGTGTCGCTAATTAATGCATGTTTGTACATTTCTGCCATGCCACTCCAAAACTCCAACTCTGGTAAGGTCTCTAAAAAGGGAGGGTATAGAAAAGTCTGCTCAGCATTTTGAAATACACCAATTTGGTTTTTAAAGCCTACAAAATCAATCCCACATTTACCTCCAATAGCGGCATCAACCATAGCTAACAGCGAGGTAGGAATATTGTAAAACGAAATACCGCGTTTGTACAAACTTGCCACAAAGCCACCTAAGTCCGTAATCATTCCACCACCCAAATTCAAGACTAGTGTTTTTCGATCTGCATTGTCTTCCGAAAGGCTTTCCCACAACGAAGCACAAGTCGACAAATCTTTTGAAGCCTCGCCGGATGGAACTTCTAAAAAGAAGAAATACACTTCATCATCAACCAAGGCATCCTGTAACAGCGGCAAGCAATGTTGATTGGTATTTTCATCCATCAGCACATAGACTTGGCTGTAATCAGCATCTACGATTGATTTTGAAATAGTACGTAAATCTGAAATTAGGTGAATGTTATTTTTTTGAAGAAAATTCATATCGTTCTCAAAGATGGTTTTCAAAGCTACAAAAGATGCACTGAATAGTTTTTGAAACTTAACTTCGCAACGTGAAAAAAATTGGACTTATTTCCGACACGCATTCCTATCTGCACCCAAGAGTAAAACATCACTTTGAAAAGGTGGATGAAATTTGGCACGCAGGCGACATAGGTCGGCTGAGCTTAGCGGATGAATTAGCCGAAATGAAACCATTACGAGCGGTTTTTGGGAACATTGATGGCGGTGAAATTCGAAGAGCTCATCCCGAGAATCAGAGGTTTAACTGCGAAGGGGTTGATGTTTGGATGACACACATTGGAGGCTATCCCAACCGTTACGACAGAAGAGTATACGAAGAGATTTACCGCAATCCTCCTCAACTTTTCATTTGTGGCCATTCGCATATTCTAAAAGCGACGCCGGACAAAAAATTAAACTTACTCCACTTAAATCCTGGTGCTGCAGGCAAACATGGCTTTCACCAAGTTTTAACGCTCATGCGATTTGACTGTAACAACGGACAAGTTGAGAACTTGGAAGTTATTGAGTTGGAGAAAAGAGTCTAGCGTATCCGATCCGCTGCCCGAACCAAGGCCTCGTCTTTTTTAATGGCCTTTATTGCCAAGAAAATAAACACGAGTGGAATAAGCGGCAAATAAGCCCCAACACCATAATCTACTATAGGACTTTCCAACTGGACCATGCCAGTAACTGTGCTATCAACCACAAAGAAAATGGCCACTAAAAAGGCCACTTGCACCAACAACAACAATTGCGTTAGTTTAATTTGAACCTGACGTCTTTTAAACATTCCAAAAGCCACTCCACTTAAAACAATGCAGATGGAACACAGTATAGCCAGCATGGTACTGCTATATATCACCTCGCCTTCAGCATTTTGCAATTTATACAAGGTGAAATTGAAACTTTTACCTCCTGCCTGAATTACAGCAAGGTCTAACCAGTAAATTGCTGCATTACTTAAAATCGTCAATAAAAAGAAGAGGGATTGGATACGTTGCCACATAATGTTTCGTTTATGCCACAAAGAAAGCAAAGATTTGTTACTTTGGACCACGAATAAATGGAGAATTTGAAAGCAAAAGAACTTTTTAAAGAATTTTCTGATCAACATGCGGAAAAGCTTCCTTTTTCTTTACAGTTTAACTGGTGGAATGAAGTCGTTCTAGATAGTTGGGACGTTGCCATTTTAAATAATGGTGAGCAAACCTACGCCATAATGCCTTATTTTATCCGAAACAAAGGTCCTTGGAGTTTTATCAGCAATGCCCATTTTACTCCATATGGTGGCCCATTTCTCATTTATCCGAAAGGACAGAAGACAACTACTCGAATTGCGTTTGAACACCGAGCGTATCGAGAATTAATTGAACAGCTTCCCTCCTTTTCTGAGTATTCCCAAAACTTTCACCTCGACTTTAACAATGCGTTGGCTTTTCAATGGGCTGGTTTCACTGAAACAAACCGTTACACGTATATTCTTTCTTTAGTGCAAGAAGAAAAAGCCCTTTGGTCTGGCTTAAGAGAGAACAATAGAAAGCAAATCAAAAAAGCAGGGAAAACAATTCAAATTTCTGAAACAAGTGACGCTTTATTACTCCAAAATATCCTCAATCAATCTATTGAGAATAAAATTGAACTAGATTACTTTCAACGAATGATAGCATTTGTAAAAAAGTACAACTGTGGTATAGTTTGGAAAGCAACAGAAGGAGAAGACGTTCATGCTGTTTTACTAGGTATATTTGACAGCAAAAGTGCGTACTACTTATTGGGAGGAAATGCCCAAGAGTTCAAAAATTCAGGGGCGATGAGTTTACTTACTTGGAAAGCCTTATTACACTTTAAACAGCTTGGAATTAAACAATTTAATTTTGAAGGCAGCAGTGTTGCAGCCGTCGAAAAGTATTTTAGAGGATTCGGAGGAGATCTGGTTTCCTTCAAACGATTAGAGAAACACAATTCTAAAAGTTTAGAAGTCGCTAAAAAGCTAAAAGGAAGTAAATAAAGAGAGCTCACTAAGAGCCTAGAACACGTTTAAATTGCTTTTTAAGCTTTACTTGAGAAACTCCTAATCGAGCTAAGAAATAGATTAGGAAGTAACTAAACTGCAACCGATACACTCCAATTTCTTCGTACTTCCTAGCGGAAACCAGTAGTTTAGAATCCATTTTATGAAACTTGAACCCTTTGCGCAATCTTCTTACGATGTCATTTCCTTCCATAAAAAGAAGCTTTTCATCGTATCCATGTGCAGCTTCAAATGCTCGCCTTTTCACCAATAAGCCTTGATCGCCAAACTGAAATGCACCAACTTTTAAGTGACTAAACTTTTCGTTGAGTTTTAAAAACCAATGTTCGCTATCAAATTGAAGTTTAAAGTTACCGAAGAAGAAATTAGTTGAATTTATTTGCTTCAAAAAAAACGATTCATTCAATTCTGTTAAGCAAACATCCGCATGGATGAATAAATAAAACTCAGTTTCAAATTGCCGCGCTCCCAAATTCAATTGAAACGCTCTATTTTTTTGGGTGGAATAACAAATTGTTAAGCCTTGTTCTTTTGCAATAGCTACCGTTTCGTCAGCGCTTTCTGCATCTACTATACAGATCTTAGAAAGGCCAAGCTCCTTTAATGAAGTAATCAGTCTTTTTAAATACTGCGCCTCATTAAAAGTTGGAATTATCACTCCAACTTCATCTAACTGTAACTTATTTTTTATCAAAGTATTTCCTCCAGAGTTCTCCAATGGTGTCAAAATCTTCTCGATAAAAGAAACCTATTCCTTGGGTATAGGGGCTATTTAATTGCAATAAGCTATTGGTTACAGAACGATTAAATCCTTTCAATCGGTACCTGCCATCTTTTAACTTATAAATTGCTGTAAACTCACCCACAAAACCAGAGTTTTGATTTTGTAAATCTGGGTTATCGCCGGTGTAACCAACATTTCCATCAAAGGTTAAGCGATCTTGAAATAATTGTGTAGAAACAGATACATCAAATTGGTCACTATTTAGCTCATCAGCGGGCTGATACTTTAGCCCTACATCGAAATTTTCACTTAATTGAGAGGCCCAGTTACTCAACTGATTTGAAACAAACTCATAGCCATTATTTAAACTCTGTGCTCTGGCACTATACCCTCCTTCTGCAGACCCTGTGGCTGATGTAGGTAAAAAGCGATTCAGCACTAACAAACCAAATACTTGTTGATTCATTTCTTGAGGGTTTACATCGTTATTATTAACATATAACACAGATTCCAATTGTCGTTTCGTTTGCTCAGAAGCTTCTGGAAGTGAAATATCGAAACTTATACTTGGACTCATCAAATTATCATTGAGTTTTAGTGCCAACTCTACAGGTGTTCTTCTTTTATATTCATCGGTAGAATCATTAGGAAATATATCATAAAGAGGCGCTCTCAACTTATAAATTGCTTGCATATTTAACACCGCTTGATACGGGTCTCCATCCCAATAAATACTGCTGCCCTTTGCAATTTCAAAGCGCTTATTAATAACGTTTTGAAGTGTAAAAAGGTAATCTCCTTTTTCTACCAAATACTGACCGAATATATTGAAATCACCAATGGTGTTAATAATCATACTTAAGTCGCCTTGTCCTTGTGCTTTGATAATATCACCTACTTGCTCATCAAAAATGATCTGCAATTTAGCATCAGGGGTGATTTCCAAATCGAAATTTAATTCAATGCCACTCAAATCAATTTCTTCTGCCTTTTCTTTGTTATAGTCCGGACTGTTAGTAAAAACTAAAAAATCTGAACTAGAAACATCAACACCTTCCTCTAACGGTATTTTAAAATCTGTGCCTTTTTCTGTTTTTAAATCTAGCTCTATAATCAATTGGTCTCCATATCCCGAAATATTAGCCGTTCCAGATGCATATCCCTTTCCGTAAAACAATTCATTGTTCTTGGCGGTAGTATTTAGACTGAAAAAGTTATTAAATTCTAATCCGATGTCATAGTTGAAGTTACTATAGTTGTCGTGAAATATAGTTCCTGTTGCTATTGCCGGGCTTCCCTTGCTATCTTTTACTTTGATTAGATCAAAACCAATAAAGTCTGGTTCAACTATTATTTGATCATCAATGCTGTAGCTCGTATTCAAATAGTTTACGAGAAAGTTGGATTGATTTAACCCAACGATTCCTTTCAACAAAGGAGCGCTACCTTCTCCGCTTACTGCTACTTCACCATTTAAGAACCCTTCAATACCGGTGATGTAGTCAACCAAATACGGACGAATTAACTCCAAGGGGAATTGATTAAAATTGACACTTAAATCCAAACTATTTTCTTTTTGTAAAGGGAATACACTCCCTGTTACTCTTAATATATCTGAATTTGCATCGCCTAGGTTACCATCCACAATTAATGCCTTCAGTTCAGAATTCCAAGTGCTCTTTAAATTGGACTCACCTATTTCTACATCGTTGATAAACAAACTATCCAATCTCAAATCTGTTGTGAATGACAAATCTTTATAAACTGAAATTACCGCTGCAGTGCCATTGGCAACACCTTCCATTTCTATGCTATTCTCAGGCAGTAACGAACTCACAAATTGGAGGTCAATTTCTTTTAAATCAACATTCAACGTATCCTTAACATGATCAGACGCATTGCCTGAAACTTTTAATTTTTGTAAATCGTTACTTACATTCAAGTTGTGAATACTGAACCTTCCACTGTCTAACTGAATTCGATTTTCATTCTCAATTGTCCACAATGCATTCTTCACTTGAAATTTTGAATTGATAAAAGCAAAATCCATTTGAAGAAAGTTCTGAAGATGGTTGACTATGGTAAAATCGATTTGGCTTATTCTACTGCCCCATTCTTCAATCACAATTTTATTATTGTTGACTTGGTTTTTCAAATTTGATTGTAAAGAAACTCCTAACATACTTTCTAAATTTGCCAATTGCAACTTTTCACTTTTAAAATTGACCTGTAAAGAATCTTTGCGTGTCTTCAAGTTTAAGTCAAACCCATTCAAACTACTTTTTTGATAACTTACATGATTTCCGCGTACTTCTAAATCTGCAACACTATCAATACTGGAGAAGTGCAATTGAATGGAAGCTCCTTCTTCAATCGATAATTCTGGGAGTAACACTTCTGTTATTGGTTTTGTGTTCTTAAACTGAGCTGAGAAATCAAAAACTTGAGGAGATGTTTCCACAGGTACACCGGTTGAATCAAAAAACAAGTGATATAAGTTTTCAAAGGTTTGTCTTAAATCAGCAATCCGATAATCACCCACCATTTTTCCATCAACAAAACTCGATAGTAGTTCTATTTTCCGCTGTCCTTTATTGCTGCCCGCTGTTAAACTAAACTGGTCCACATTATGATTTAGTTTTAAGTCTTTGTATTTCAAATCGCGAACTATTGCAGTTCCTGAGAGATCATCTATAGAAGCTCCTTTCAGGTCAATTTCGGATTCAAAAGAAAGTTCAGTTAAGAGGTCTTCCTTATTAAACAAATTCAACCTTGCCAACTTCGCTTTAGATACATTCAACTTAAAAACTGAAACCGGTTTCACTCTATTTAAATCAATATTTCCATTAAAGTCCGCAATAATATTTTCGTCTTTAACACTTGCTATTCCGGTAAACTGTTCTTTACTAAAAGAGCCATTCAACTTAACATTTTTGTATTTGTACTCGCTAAACTCCACGTAGTTTACAACTCCTTTTGTTTTAAAATCAGCATCCTCCTTTGTAAAACCGCTTCCAATAATCGATACATTTAGAGCAATAGCTCCTAGTTGCTCCTCCTCTACCAATTGTCCCAACTGAAACTGTGTAGAACTTAAATTCCCGCTATATTCATATTGCTCAATAGAATTTTGTTTTAATAAAACATCGGTTTTGAGGTTACCTAGCGCGGTAGAAAAAGAACCAAAAGCAACAAAATCAGAAACGTAACCTGTAAAATTTCCATTAAAATTAATTTGACCCAATTTATTAAATGATGCAGGAATGTTCAAATTTTTCTGATCTTCAAAGGGTGGAACAGGGATACTTCGCAGCGCGTATGCAGAAGTTTTGAGGTTACTTAGCTCCGTATATATAAACGTGTTTTCAAAATCAGGAAGACCTCTAAAACTAAAATCTCCTTTTAAAGACGTACCGCCATTTATTTTGAGTTGAAGGTCATTTGCTCGTAGGTTGGCGACTGTCCCTTCTACTGTCCCATCTATAAAAACCTCATTCTCAATCCCCAAAAATGGTGGAACAAAATAGGCTAAATCTCTAATGTTGACAACTGTAGACCGTAAATCCCCTTTCATTTCGACTTTGTTGTTATAATCCAAATAATCAGAAAAATCATTGGCGATCATAGCGTAAGAACCTTTTATATTGGTTTCTCCAGTAACGATATTCAATTCTTCTAAATCAAAAACTCCTGGATATATCTTTGTTTTAGCCACCAGCTGTTTCAACTTGAAGCCCGATTGATCTATTAAAGCGAGTTGTTGCAAATCAAATATAACCGTGTCGTTTTCAAAATTAAACTCCGTCGCAACTAGGTGAATTGAATCTGCCAACAGGTGAAAGTAATCCACTCCATGCGCAATTTGATCTTTATTACAGTCATTGAACGCATATTTTCCATTGCTAATTTCAATACCGTTCAACTTAAATTCCCAATCGCTTTGGATAGCGCTGGTATCCGAAGTTGAGAAGTAATCCAACAAAAATTGGTGATTAAATACCGAGTCGTTTTTTAATACGTAAGTTTTGGCATTAAATTCTCGTAAATGAATCGACACGCCAACCGTTTGTTCTATAAAGTCTAAGTCACTAACAGACACCTCTAATTCACTCAAATAAAGCAAGGTATCTTTATTCAAATCTTCGATGTATAGGTTGTTTAAAATCAACTCATTCCAAAAATCGATTTCTAAGTGACTCAATGTGACAGGCACATTCAGTTCTTTAGATAAATACTTGGCAGCTTTCTGAGCAGCAAAAGTTTGCACTTTTGGCAATTGTAATAACGCCCATAACAGCCCTATTATCAATAATAAAACTATTATAACCCGAAGAAATATTTTACCTGCTTTTTTGATACTTTTGAAACTTTAACAGCCAAAGTTCAGCAAAATATAAATGGTGCAGAAACAAAGTATTATACTAGGAATAGAAAGTTCTTGCGACGATACTGCAATCGCAATTTTAAAGGGCAATAAAATTCTGTCGAATTACGTAGCAAATCAAGAAATTCATACTGAATTTGGAGGTGTAGTGCCAGAATTAGCCTCCAGAGCGCACCAGCAAAATATTATTCCTGTTTTACAAAAAGGGTTAAAGGAAGCGAATTGCTCATTAAGTGATATTGACGCCATAGCCTATACCAGAGGTCCGGGACTTTTGGGCTCGCTTTTGGTTGGAAGTTCATTTGCTAAAGGTCTTTCACTCGGGCTAAATAAACCATTGTTGGAGGTAAACCACATGAAGGCTCATATATCGGCTCATTTTATTGACGATAATGCGAGTACACCAAAATTTCCTTTTTTATGCCTTACCGTAAGTGGGGGGCACACACAAATTGTTCTGGTAAAAAGTTTTCTTGAAGTGGAAGTTCTAGGAAATACCTTAGACGATGCTGCGGGCGAGGCCTTTGACAAGGCAGCAAAAATGATGGAAATTCCATACCCAGGTGGTCCACAAATTGATCAATATGCTAAAACAGGCAACCCCTTAGCTTTCCCTTTTAAAATCAGCAACATGAAAGGTTACAACTTTTCATTTAGTGGCTTAAAGACTGGTATACTCTACTTTTTAAGACAAAAAGTAGAAGAAAATCCTCACTTCATTCAAGAGAATTTAAATGATATCTGCGCCTCAGTGCAACACACCATTGTTACTATTTTACTCAAAAAACTGACTAAGGCGGTCAAAGATTATAAAATTTCTGAAGTAGCAATAGCAGGAGGAGTGTCCGCAAACTCAGAACTTAGAAAACAACTAAAAGCAAAAGAAGCAGATGGATGGAAAGTGCATTTGCCAAAATTCGAATATTGCACTGACAATGGAGCAATGATTGCCATTGCAGGTAAATTTTTATTTGACGCCCAACAGTTTGGAGAATTAAAGAACCCACCAAGTCCACGGTTAAAATTTTAAGAACGCCAAAGTATGTGTTAAAGCCTCTAATGTAGCTTTTGGTAAATTTGATTCAATCCAGGGATGCTTTCCGTTGAAGGTATGGTTACAATTAGCAATTACCTTTAATTGTGCTTCGTTTTTCCACGATTTAATTCGCTCAGCATTTTCAACCGAAACTGTTTCATCATTTGCGCCATGAATAACCAATAGCGACTTTTCTAACTTTCGAACAGATTTTTCAATATTTAATTCCTCCTGATGCTTGAGCAAAGATTGAACAAAATTATAATTCATGGGCATATCCTGTTGGGTTCTGCCATTTTTAATGTAAAATACGCCGCTTTCCTTCCATTTTTGAAGTTCAATCGCATCGGGTAAGCGTTCCATAAAGTCTGCTACAGCTGCCCAAGTAACAACTTTTTTTAGTTCGTCGTACTTACTCCCAGCAACCAAAGCAATACCTCCTCCTCTACTGTGACCAATCATGTGTATTCGTTCAATATTAGCTCCGGTGAAATAATTTGTCTTATTGTCTTTAATCCAACCCAATACGTAGCCAACATCTTCAACTTCCTTTTGATAAGTGTTATTCGAAAATGCATCTAAATCTGGAAAATCTATTTCTTCTTCAACGGTTCCGCCATTGTGTGAAAAGTTAAATGCAACCACAATAAAACCGTTATTCGCCAAGTAGCGTTGTATTAACGGAAAATGACCCCAATCTTTGAATCCTTTAAACCCATGTGCAAAAAGAACAATTTCTGCCTTTTCTCTTTTCTTAGGATAGAAGATGCTTACTGCTGACTTCCGATTTTCGGAGCCAACAAACCAAGTATCAAGTTTATTCGTCATATAATTAGCATTACTGTTTTACTTACCTTTACAAGTATGAGAATTATAAAGATAATAGCCTTTGTATTGGCAAATTTAAGCTCGTTTATCGGCTGGGGACAAATTCAAACGGGAGAACTTCCTGCTTCTTATGCCAATGCCTCTGAGAAAGGCAATATGCAGTCGTACACCATTCAACTTACAGATCCGAATGTGGCAGCTGAAATTACTGAGGACGCCGTTACGGATCAACATAAAGAAATTGCCTGGAGATTCGGAACCTTGCTTCCAGTTAATTATACCTTATCCAATTCTGGAGAGTGGTCACATGATGACAATGAAGGTATCAGCACTTGGAAATTGAGACTTAGCTTTCAACATGCTGAAAGCATTAATCTGAATTTCAATAACTTTCAACTAAGTTCGACTGCTAAACTGTTTGTTTACAATGATAACTTTTCTGATGTTTTAGGAGCGATTACAGTAAAAAACAACAAAGAAGATCAGTTATTTTCGATTCGCCCAATCAAGGGAAGTGCGATTACCATAGAATTAATCGTTCCACAAAACGAACTGGAACAGAATACAATTTCACTAAATGAAGTAGTCTACGGATACCGCTCTATTCACGATAAAGTTCAAAAAGTATTTCAGGCTTCAGGGAATTGCAACATTAATATTAATTGCGAAGAAGGAAAAAATTGGCAAGATGTTAAACGAGCTGTCGCAATGGTGACCACCGTTAACAACACACGATTTTGCACAGCAACACTCATTAACAATGTTCGTCAGGACACGACGCCCTACATACTGGGAGCAGCACATTGTGGACTTCAAAATAATTCTATTTTCATTTTTGGCTATGAAAGTGCCCTTTGCAGTCCAAACACTGACGGACTGCTCACTAACTCTATCAGTGGAAGCGCTCGAAAGGCAATTGCAGTGAACTTCGGCTCTGATTTCGAATTGAGAATATTGAGCACTCCTCCTCCTGCCAGCTATAACGTGTATTACGCTGGTTGGAATAATCAAAACATTGCTTCAACTAAATCAGTCGGCATTCATCACCCAACAGGAGATGTGAAGAAAATATCTATAGATACTGATGTACTAACAAACAGCGCATATTACGCTCCAGGCGTGACACACTGGCAAGTGAGCAATTGGGAAAGAGGTACCACAGAAAGTGGTTCTTCTGGCTCGGCGCTTTTTGATGCAAACCAAAGAATTATTGGTCAACTGCATGGTGGTGATGCCTCTTGCACAAGCAAACTACAAGATTATTATGGTAAGTTTTCCTATTCTTGGAGTACTTCGACAGACACGTTAAGACAACTTAAATATTGGTTGGATCCGGATAACACAGGAGCACTTGTGCTAGATGGGTTAGATCCAAACCCTGCACCTTTTAACGTAGACTTAAGCCTCTTGGATATTGATGGAATACCAGAATTTGAATGCACGCAAAGTGTGCAAGCTACATTTAGAGTAAAGAATGTTGGGAATATTGCTGTAGATAGTTTCTATGTTGATTATGCTTTGAATGGAAATCCAGTTCAATCTATTCGATATACAACTGTTGCTAACCAACAGCAAATAATAACATTTATCACTCCAAATCTAACTCCTGCCAATGGAAGAAATGTATTAGTTGTAACTGCAAGAACTGCGGGCCTTACTGACCAAAATTTAATAAACAATACAGATTCTGTTGTATTTAATATTAATACAAGTACTTCGGATTACCTTTATTTAACGTTCAAGTCTGACGATTACGGAAGCGAAACATCATGGCAACTAGAAGATTTCAACACGAACAATATCTTATACACAAGCCCGGGATATCCTGATATTAGCGGGGGTGCAATATACACTGATTCACTTTGTGTTTACAATGGATGTTTTAGGTTTTCCATATTTGATTTGATTGGTGATGGGTTTAATGATCCTACAAACACATTTGGAAATGGATACTTATTTATCACCAACAGTCAATCGGATACCCTATTTTTTGAGAACAACTTTAGAACTTCTTTAAGCACAGATACTTTTTGCGTGAGAAACTTTACCTCATTGGCGGAAAGGAATGATAGAGAAAAGGATATTACAATTTATCCTAACCCGGTTAAACCCGGAGAAGTATTACGTTTAAGCAGAGATGTTAATTTTTCATTGCGGTTAAGAAATGTAAAAGGACAATTGATAACTCAAGTTGATGGAAATCAAGTTAAGCTACCGGACAATTTAACTTCAGGGGTGTATTTCTTAGAAATAAGAACCCTAAAGGACAACCGAATTTTAGACATAAAAAAAGTGCTAATTCAATAATTAGCACTTTTCAGTTTATGTGTTCGTTTGGTCTACTACTTGCCCCAAACGTGTTTGTTTTTGTGTTTCGTATTACCCATTCCACTTCCTGATTTAACCTTTGAATATGAAGCTTTTTTACTTCCTCCACAAGACGTGGTAAAAACCATTAAACTTGACATAAAAAGAAGTGCTGACCCGAGTATTAATAGACGTCTAATTTTCATTGGTGATAGTTTTTATTGATGTTGGTAATTAATTGTTGATTCAAAAATACGAACTCCTGCATCACAAAGTCCCTGTTTGTTTAAATGAATGTAATTTAAGGTAACTTTTACGTTCCCTGCTCCATTATTAAGTACTTGCCAAGTAGTTTCTGTGCCTAACTTTGAACTATTGGCATCCAAATTAGAATCACCAATACGGAAGTTATTGGTATTCATATCTCTATAACAAACAATGTAGTTTGTTCCTTTTGCTTCTATTTGGTCTGTTACTTCAAGAGAATCACGGTAGAACTTAATATTTGCATTGTAACTTGCAATGCCCCCTGAAAATCCTGAGTTTAATGTCCAAGTTTCATTTTTTATTGGATCGGCTCCTCCATTTCCATCTTGATCATAGAATTCAAAAACCTGTGTTGCTCCTCCGCCTGACCTTGGTGTAAAAGACATTATAAATCGATTTACTTCTACATCTCCTCTTTGCAATGGCAGAGGCTCAGGCGTTACTATACCTTCATCATCATTGATGCAAGCACTAAACAAACCAATGAATAAAGCTACTGTTGAAATTTTTATTGCTGATTTCATATTCTAATGACAATTATAAGTCTAAAAATGTTGCCTACTTAGCATTTGGCTGAAACATGGTTTGATCAACCCTTGGATATACGTTATTTGAACGGTCGACATCCGCCATACGCCCCGATGGGTCAATCTCAATACTTTTAATATCCTCGTCTTCACAATCTAAAATCAATTCATAAGTAGGATATGTCCATGGCCAATCTGCTCTGACGTTGTAATTTTTCATTTCATTTTCTGCAGACTTCTCTCCTCTCATAATGCGCAAAGGAATATTAATCCATTCTTCTTTTCCATCTTCATACACTATCTTAACGTCAACCGGCATAGGCAACTTGCCCTTTCTCTCTAAAATAACATGGGTTTTATCTGTTTCGTCATCCTCTTGCAGCCATTTAATTCCATAGTCAATTGTATTGGTAGTTCCAATCCACTGTTCTATGTACCACGTTAACTCTAATCCACTTTCCTTTTCAACCGCACGAATAAAGTCGTTTGGTGTAGGGTGTTTGTACTTCCATTCTGCAAAATATCGTCGCAAACTATTCATTAGTAGTTCCTCGCCTACTACGTAACTTAACTGACGAAGAAAAATTAATCCCATAGAATATGATGCTGTGCCATAAGCTCTATTGGTCTCATAATGATCTGCATGAGTAGTGAGCGCTTCCTGCTTGCCAGAGGCTACCAAGCTAAAATACGATCGGTAGCTTCCTTCATAGGGTGTAAAAGTTGGGAACAATTCGTGCATCACAAAGTCTGAAGCATAAGAAGTAAAACCCTCATCCATCCAAGGATAAAGTGCTTCATTGGTTGCTAATAAATGCTGATACCAAGAATGGTTTGCTTCGTGGACGGTAACGCCAATTAGGCTACCCTTGCTTCGCTTACCTGTAATTAATGTCAGCATAGGGTATTCCATGCCTCCGTCTCCACCTTGTGCAACCGTGTATTGCTTGTAAGGATACTCGCCAAAGTTGGCATTCATAATTTCAAAAACTCTCTTCCCATATTTTGGCAGACTATCCCAAGCGGTGTAGTTAGTATCAGGTTGATAAAGAAAGTGTAAAACTGTTCCATTGTCTAAGGTTGAAGTCGTATGTTTAAAATCAGGATCTGCTACCCAAGCAAAATCATGCACCAATGGTGCATTAAAGTGCCACGTCAATTTCTCCCCTTGCGTTTCTGGAGTGGTAGATTTTCCTGTTCCGTATCCATGCTGAACTACTTCAGGATTTTGAACGTAACCCGTGCCGCCTAAAACGTAACTTTTATCAATTTGTATTTTAACATCAAAGCTTCCCCACACCCCATGAAACTCTCTTCCAATATATGGGTTCGCATTCCATCCTTGATAATCGTACTCTACCATTTTAGGATACCATTGCGTCATTGAATAACGCACCCCTTCTTTATTGTCTCTTCCCGACCGTCTGACTTGCAGTGGAACTTGTGCATTAAAATCCATCTCAAAAACGGTAGCTTGACCCGGTAGAAGTGGTTTGGCTAACTCTACTTCTAAAATTGTTCCTTCCACCTGGTATTTTAATTTTTTACCGTCCTGAGTTAGTTTGTCAATTTTTTGGTAACCAATTTCATCCTCTTTTAAACCTAAAATCCGGTCTCCTACTCTTCTGTCCGGGTCTTCAATTAACCTTGACCGAACATCCATCATGCTGTTTGGCTGAAAAGCATTAAAATACAAGTGATAAAAAACCTTCGTTAAGGTGTCGGGCGAATGATTGGTATAGGTCAGCTTTTGATTACCAGTAAACTGATTCGTTTCCACGTTCATGTCAATGAACATTTCATATGCCACCTCTTGTTGCCAGTAGTTTTGCGCCTGAACTGTTCCGCAAAAAATCAACAAAATACCTACTACACTTTTTATCATCTTTCTATAATTATATTTGGAAGACGAAATTAATCAAATGAGTATTGATATACCTAACAAAACGAGGATTAACGGTGAATGAAAGCTAAACCGCAAAACAAATCTTAAAGTCTTTTTACTTTTGCAAATTCAAAAGAAGGACTTTGAGATTTTAGTTTTAAAACTCAACTCTTAGACTTGAAATATGTTACTTCTGTACAGTGCTAATTTAATAGCCTTTAAAAAACATATCTATGGATTATAACAACGTTAAAAAAGTTATTTCTCAAAGGCAATCTCTATTTGCGCAACAAATGGCAGAAAACGCTTCTATTGAAAAAAATAAACTTCTACAACTACTTGAATTGGCTAACTATGCCCCTTCGCACCGACGAACAGAGCCTTGGAGGTTTGTAGTTTTTCAAAATAAAGAAAAGAATACTTTCTTTAGAAAACTTGCATTCATCTATAAATCAAACACTTCAAACGAACATTTTGACGAAAAGAAATTTCATAAAATTGAAAAAAAGTCTAAAAATGTTGCTGCCGTTATTGCCATCTGTATGAATCGCTGCCCAAAAGAAAGCGTGCCGGTTTTCGAAGAACAATGGGCCGTTGCTTGTGCTGTTCAGAACATGCTACTTGGAATGAAGTCATTGGGCATTATCGGCTATTGGAGCACTCCAAAAATGGCCTTTAGTAATGAAATGAAATCTTTTTTAGAACTAGAAGGAGATAACCAATGTATGGGTTTTCTGCAATTGGGAATTTCCAAGGAAGGGCTTCCCGAAATTCCAAGAAAAGAAAATAATCCAATCGAAGAAAAAATAAGCTGGCGCTAATTCAACAAGGTTTCTAGCCAGCTTCCTACAATGTAAGATAAAACTGCAGCAGCAGCGCCTAAAAACAAGGTTTCTGCAATACTCCTAATTCTGCTTGTTTGCGCAACGTATGACTTCAACCAACCAATACCAATAAAAGCAAATGAAGTCAGCGCTATGCTAACTTTAAACAAGTGAGTAGAATCTGAGATTGACGAAGTGTAATCCCACAAGTATGCAATTAGCGGCACAATTCCAATCAACACAAAGGACACAAAAGTCATTGCGCCCATGGCTAAAGGAGATTTTTCTTCTTTAATCATGTTCAATTCCTCTTTCATCATTACATCTACCCACCTGTCCTTGTCCGATGTTATAACGTCTACTACTTGTTCTAGTAATTCTCCTTCAAAGCCTTTGGCTGCATAAATTTCACGAATTTCTTCTCGCTCCTTCTCCGGAAGGTGGTCCACTTCCCAATATTCTATTCTTTCGTGCTTTTCATAATTCTGCTGTTCTGACTTATTGGAGAGATAACTACCAACTGACATCGCAAACCCATCTGCAATTAAGTTTGCAAAACCTAATATAATCACTACTGAAGAATCAAGCCCAGCACCTGCAGAACCTGCAACAACGGCGAAGGTTGTTACACTGCCGTCTATTCCTCCATAAACGAACTCTCCAATGTAGTCTTCCCATTTACTGAACCAACCCTTTTTCAGGTGTAGCGAATCTTCGTGATGATGTTTGTGCCCCTCAGTCATAATTAAAACGCTTTAACCACTTCGTTTTTCAATGCGTCTATGGCAATTTCTGTTGGAGTTGTTTCTACTTTCCCAACTAATTCTAAAATAAACTGACTTAACTCCAATCCGCTAGCATCATCGTTTAACTGATCTGCGCAATTATTAATCACCTTAATGGTTTCTTCTTTCGATGATCTAACCATCTTCCAAGTATTATTGGGAATGTACAATTGCAGGGCGATATTGTGCTCATACTCTTCCCTAATCGAAGCATGCATTTTTGATTGAAGTGCCTTTGCAGTCATTCCGTTAGCATACGTTCTCATTACTAAATTACTCAGGTTTATGCGTTCAAGAAATAAAATCATCCGCTCAAAAGCCTGAAGTTTTATGGGCGTAATTAACTTACTATTATCCGTCCTGTGCTTGAGTTGTCTTTTGCGCTCTTCACTATCTAAAAAGCTGTTTAAAATAAAATACATTCCAACAAAAATTACAATTGAGGGGATGGTGTATTTTAGAATTTCTAGCACTACTTCCATATTATTTTTCTAAGATGAACGTAAAAATAGTTTTAATGATTGAATAAAATTAAAAATCTTCATCTCAATAATAACAGAATAGATTTTCGAATTCATTAGCTTTGTTAACAATATCCATTAGAATCCATATGCACAACGTATCTGAAAGAATAAACCAATTATCTGAATCGCAAACCATTGCGATGGCAACAAGAAGTCGTGAATTGCAAGCTGAAGGAAAAGACATTATTAGCCTAAGCCTTGGTGAACCTGACTTTCACACGCCAGATCGTATTAAAAATGCTGCGAAACAAGCCATCGATGATAATTACACGTCATATACACCGGTTTCAGGTTACTTGGAATTACGACAAGCAATATCTAAGAAATTCAAAAGAGACAATAATTTAGATTATTCGCCAAATCAAATTGTTGCCTCTACTGGAGCAAAGCAATCTATTGCCAATGTAGTCTTGAGTTTGGTTAACCCAGGTGATGAAGTTATTCTACCTGCTCCATATTGGGTAAGTTACGTTGAAATCATTAAAATGGCAGAGGGTATCCCGGTATTTGTTGAAGCCAGCATTGAGTCTGACTTTAAAATTACTGCAGATCAGTTGGGTGCTGCCATGACAGATAAGACAAAAATGATGATTTACAGCAGTCCTTGCAACCCAACCGGTTCAATATATGGCAAAGCTGAATTAGAAGCACTAGCTAAGGTTATTGCGACTAAAAAGGACTTTTACGTGATAGCGGATGAAATATACGAACACATCAACTTTGCAGGTAAACACGAAAGTTTAGCTCAGTTTAACGAAATCTATGATCAAGTAATTACCATCAACGGTGTTTCTAAAGGTTTTGCTATGACTGGTTGGCGATTAGGATATATTGGAGCCCCGGAATGGATCGCAAAAGCATGTGATAAAATTCAAGGTCAGTTTACTTCCGCAACATGCAGCATTACTCAAAGAGCGGTAATTGAAGCCATGGAAATGGATCCTTCAGAAACATATCATATGCGAGATGCTTTCAAAGAGCGCAGAGATTATGTGATTGGAAGACTTCAAAAAATGGATGGTGTACTCATCAACCAGCCGGAAGGTGCATTTTATGCTTTCCCGAATATTGCGCAGCTATTTGGTAAAAAACACAGTAAAGGAGCGATTAATACAGCAACAGACTTGTGCATGTACTTGTTAGAAACTGCTGAAGTAGCATTGGTTACCGGTGAAGCTTTTGGAAGTCCTGAGTGCATTCGAATTTCATATGCAACATCATTAAAAGTCTTAGAAGACGCTATGAATCGGATTGAAAACGCCTTAAACCAATTGAACTAAAATGAAAGCGTCGAAGTCACAACTCAACGGGTTATTTGAAAAATTTAACGACTTAACTATTCTCATTATTGGAGACGTTATGATTGACTCCTATTATTGGGGAAAGGTAGATCGAATTTCGCCTGAAGCGCCTGTGCCCATTGTTGCCGTTGAGAAAAAAGAATCTCGTTTGGGTGGTGCAGCAAACGTTGCGCTAAATGTAAAAGCAATGGGAGCAACGCCTATACTTTGTTCTGTAATTGGGGCTGATGATGATGGGAAAGAACTCATCGAGCTTACTAAAGAAAATGGTCAAACGGCTGAAGGATTGATTCAATCCTATGATAGAAGAACAACTAAAAAGACTCGTATTATTGGGAACAATCACCAGATGTTACGAATTGACGGCGAGGACTTGCATGATTTAAATGAGACAGAAGAAGCTAGTTTTATAGAAAAAATTGAGTTAATCGTAAAATCAAGAAAAGTTGACGCTATTATTTTTGAAGATTATGACAAAGGGTGCATCACTCCTAGTCTTATTAAAAAAGTGGTAGAGTTAGCGATTGAGAATAGCATTCCTACAACGGTAGATCCAAAGAAAAACAACTTCATCAACTACAACCGTGTAACCCTTTTTAAACCCAATTTAAAAGAATTAAAAGAAGGTCTAAAAATAGATTTCAATCACAGGAATCAAGATGAATTAGAAGCTGCAATTGCAAAGTTAGAGCTTAAATTACAAAACAAAAATACACTAATAACACTCTCTGAATTAGGAGTTTTTATCAATTCACCTAAAGTAAAACATCATATACAAGCCCACCACAGAGATATTACTGATGTTTCAGGTGCAGGCGACACAGTCATTAGTGTTGCAACACTTTGCTTAGCGCTTGATCAAGAACCTGAAATGATTGCAGAGCTTTCCAATTTAGCCGGAGGTTTAGTTTGTGAGAATGTAGGTGTTGTTCCTGTTGATAAGTTCGAGTTGTTAGAAGAGGCTATTCGACTGTTCACTTAATCTACTATTTTGAAATTACTCCTAAGTATTTGTATCGTATTATTGAGTTTCGAAGGGTTCGCTCAAGGCGACTCTTGGAAAGAAGAAATTGACAAGAGCAATGATCTTGCATGGAAAATTGCTGAATCAAAAACGGTTGAAGCATATCAACTTTCTTATGAAAGTAAGAGAGCAAGTATTCAAAACTGTTTATCCATTAATCTATGAGATAACTAAAACTTTAAAAGATGGTGACAGGTATGGCGAGAATGAAAGTTATAAGAATCTATCTATTTCACTTCAACAATTAGAGAGTTTTATTTTCATTGATGTTATAGCAAAAGAGCTATGCGAAAACGGTATAATTCCTTTAACTATACACGATAGTTTTATTGTGTCTAAAGACGAGGCTGAGAAGGCTAAAAATATAGCTTGTAACGTGTTTAAAACCATCTTTGGAGTTGTTCCTTCATTTAGTATTGAAGCTCTTTAAATAAGGCTGAATGAGATGTATCCATTACTTTAATTATCAATCATCCATTAACCTAAATCCAATTAGAAAAGAGTGATTAATTATTTGTTGTTAATGAGAAACTTGATGAGGTTCTATAATGAAAATGTATAATTTTTTTTGTTTCAATATATTATTATCATTTTTATTTAAATGTCAATTGTTATATTTAGAATTAACTTAAAACAAATTTCTATGAAATGGTATATGAAAAATAGATGGTGGATATGGTCAGTTTCTGGTGTATATCTTGCTTATAGAATTATAATCAGTATTTACTATTAATCTTTAATCCGTGAAATTATCATTTATATATAACGGTAAGGTTAAAGAAAATCCAACAAGAAAGAGTGGGACTATATTTTAGTTATTGTATTTTACATTTAGATTAAATTATATACTGAAACCTCAACAAAACATAAAACCTTTCAGCTTAATTAATAAAATCAACCACGGGTGGGGTTAACAGAGATGCTTTCCTATTTCAAGGGTGCTTGTGTGGTGTAGTTATAACCCCATATTAGAGTGTGTGTGACAATGTATTTTAGTCGTTCTAAATTGAACTAGAAACGAATCAAACAATACTATTTTAATAGCTCTTAAGTGGATATAATATCCCATAACCAATTGCTTTAACTATGTCTTATTTGCAGTATAAGTTGGGGTATATTATTATAACTACACAGTATCGTCAATATATCAATCCTAACTATTTTTTAATAAAAAAATACAAAATTTCTTTTAGGAATAATACAGTGTCAATTGAGAAGGGATAATTAGTTCTCTGTCTTAGATTTATTTTTTTTCTCTAAAAAAAATATAACTGCCGAAGCAATAACCCCGAACAGAATGGGGATAGTTAATGTCTCAGGGTTGAACATTAGCGTCTTTACATAAAGAGTAAAATTTAGACAAAGAACAGATTATAACAGAGAGTTTTTCTTTTTTGCAATCGATATACGGAAATTTAAGTAGTGAGAATTGGGTCAACTATTTCAATCTAAATTTCAACTAATACATTCATACTTCGCTAATCTCCTTTAAAAAAATGGGAGAACTAACATAGTATTGCTATTTGTGAAGGTTAACGACTAGAGCTGCAAATTCTTAATTTCGTGTCCGTAGTTATAACCAATAAGTCTATTTCAACAGCAATCAATTAAATGCTCACCCTTCCCTCCTCTTGTTTTGCTCCTATTCTCCAATATGCATTAATTTATGATGCTGGAAACTATCGTACAGAGCGTAAAGAGCATTTTATAAAACAAAGTTATCGAAGTCGATATCAAATCTATGGAGCAAATGGCTTGTTAAATTTAGTTGTTCCGCTTAAAAAATGGAAAAACCATACTCTAATTGAAAACATTGAAATAAGTTACGATGAAGATTGGCAGCAATTGCATTGGCGCTCCATTGAGTCGGCTTATCGAGCTTCTCCCTTTTTTGAATTCTATGAGGAAGAAATAAAACCACTCGTTTTTTCTAAAGAGATAAATTTACTGTTGCGTAATTCGCAAATAGAGCAGGCTATTTGCAAACTAATCGGGATTTCGTCTACTGTCACATTTACTGAAAGTTACGACCAACAAGAACCCGATTGGAGAACCATCATCAACCCCAAGAACAAAACAGAAATAGAATCCGTTTCATTGCCCAAATACATTCAGGTTTTCGAAGACAAACATGGATTTATTCCAAATTTGAGCATTCTAGATTTGCTGTTTAACTTAGGACCTGAAAGTAAACCCTATTTAACACAACTTAATCAAGCATTAACAGATGGCAAAAAAGATTGATATTGAGGAGAGTAAAAATGACGACAGCATCCGAATGATGATATCCGATTTAAAGAGAAAGCAAGAGCAAATCAATTTAGGTGGCGGTCAAAGTAAAATTGACAAGCAACATGCTAAAGGTAAACTTATTGCCAGAGAACGTATTGACTTTTTACTAGATGATAAAGATAACTGCATTGAGATTGGTTCGTTTGTGGGAGATGGCATGTATGAAGAGTATGGAGGGTGCCCTTCCGGTGGAGTTGTTGTAAAAATTGGATACGTCAGTAAAAAGTTATGTATTATCGTTGCTAATGACGCCACAGTTAAAGCTGGTGCTTGGTTCCCAATTACCGCAAAAAAGAATTTAAGAGCTCAAGAAATCTCTATTGAGAATCGGTTGCCAATCATTTATCTTGTAGACAGTGCAGGAGTTTTCTTACCCATGCAAGATGAAATATTTCCGGACAAAGAACACTTTGGTAGAATGTTTCGGAACAACGCCATTATGAGCAGCATGGGAATAAGTCAAATAGCGGCAGTAATGGGCTCTTGTGTTGCAGGCGGCGCATATTTACCCATTATGAGTGATGAAGCGCTAATTGTTGATAAAACAGGCTCTATCTTCTTAGCAGGCTCGTATTTGGTAAAAGCGGCCGTTGGGGAAGATGTTGACAACGAAACCTTGGGTGGAGCAACCACACACTGTGAAATTTCGGGTGTTACCGACTACAAGAGTAAAGACGATAAGGATTGCCTCACCTCCATTCGAAACATTATGGATAAAATGGGCGATAGCAATAAAGCCGGATTTAACAGAGAGAAGTCGGTAAAGCCAAATACTGATGAAAAGACACTCTACAGTAAAATTCCTTACGATAGAAACAAACAGTACGATGTAAAAGAGATTATTAACTGCCTGGTTGACAATAGCGAATTTGAAGAATACAAAGCCTTGCACGGAAAAACCATCGTTTGTGGCTATGCTAGAATTGATGGTTGGGCAGTTGGAATTGTTGCCAACCAGCGGAAATTGGTAAAAACCAAAACTGGCGAAATGCATTTTGGTGGAGTTATTTATTCAGATTCTGCAGATAAAGCCGCCCGATTCATTATGAATTGTAACCAAAAGAAAATTCCACTTGTATTTTTACAAGACGTCACCGGATTTATGGTGGGTTCAAAGTCTGAGCATGGGGGAATTATTAAGGATGGTGCAAAAATGGTAAATGCCATGGCCAACTCAGTTGTACCTAAGTTTACCATTGTCATGGGCAACAGTTACGGTGCCGGAAACTACGCCATGTGTGGAAAAGCATACGATCCACGACTTATTGCAGCGTGGCCCACTGCAAACATTGCGGTTATGAGCGGAGCTTCTGCAGCTAAAACATTGTTACAAATTCAAGTCGCTACCTTAAAAGCAAAAGGTGAAGTAATTACAGAAGAAGCAAAAGACAAATTATTAAAAGAAATTACGGAACGTTACGACAAACAAACTTCACCTTATTATGCTGCAAGCCGACTATGGGTAGACAATGTAATAGATCCATTAGACACCAGACGATGGGTTTCCATGGGAATTGAGGCAGCGAATAATGCCCCCATAGAAAAACCGTACAACGTTGGGGTCATCCAAACTTGATTTTAAAAGACCTCTGATTCTAACTCCATGAGTTATTTCATCCTCTTTTTGTGCGGAATTGTCGCCTACATTGTCAGCACCTTATCTGGTGGTGGTGGGGCTTTAATTCTGCTGCCAATTGTAGGATTTTATCTAAGTCCTGCCGTGGTCGCTCCAGTTGTTAACCTCGGTAACATGATCGGGCGGCCTGCTCGTCTGATATTGTTCTGGAAAGACATTCAATGGAAGCTGGTTGCGTTTTACGTTCCTTCTGCCCTGCTTGGTGCTATTGTCGGTGCACTCATTTTTGTTGAGCTTAATGCAGAATGGATTCAATTGTTATTGGGTCTGTTTTTAGTTTCCACAGCATTTCAATTTCGTTTTGGTAAAAAGAAAACTTCTTTTGGAATGAAATTATGGTACTTTATTCCACTGGGTTTTATAGTGACCCTCATTTCTACTCTGTTTGGTGCCACAGGTGCTGTATTAAATCCATTTTACCTGAACATGGGACTTGTAAAAGAGAAGTTAATTGCCACTAAAACGGCAAACTCATTTTTTGCAGGCTTTGCTCAGCTTGGTAGCTACACTTTTTTGGGAGTTCTCCATGGGGAGCTATGGGGTTATGGAATCCTAATTGGCTTGGGTGCTGTTATTGGAAACATTTTTGGCAAAAAATTGCTTTCTAAAATGAGCGATCAAGGATTTAGAAAATTGGTCGTTCTAATTATGACCATAAGTGGAATCGTGATGATTGCTAAGTACTTTTTAAATATTTAAAAAACTACAGCTACAAAATACTCATCCAAGTCTTCTTACTTTTACGATGAATGAAATCACTGGGAAAAACCTACATCATTTTTGGGCTAAAGTTGGCACTACTCTTTTGGTTATTTAGCCTATTTAGGGTGCTTTTCTACTTATTTAATTCCAATTATTTTCCACAACCAGAAGCGATTAACTTTATCGGCGGATTGCGTTTCGATTGGTTAACCATCACAATTTTATATTTGCCCTTTTTTATTTCTCTTTGGTTTTTCCCGCGATCCAATACGCTTTTTCAAAAGATTTTATTCTTGTTTTCTACTGCTCTTGCTATTGCTAGCAACTTTTTAGATTTTGAATATTTCAAATTCACCCAAAAACGAACTACCTCCGATTTATTTACGACCAAAGGGATTGAAGAAGATGTTTTTCGTTTGTTACCCCAGTTTATTTATGATTATTGGTATTTGGGTATTCTAGCAGTACTCTGTTTTTGGCTTGTTAAGGTAGCTTACGAGAAAATCAACCAGATTAAAACCGAACGATTGTCTTGGAAGGCTTATCTGCTATTTAGCGTTCCGGTATTTGTATTGACCTTTATTGGTTTTAGAGGAGGTGTGCAATTGAAACCACTAAATGTAATTCAAGCATCTCAATATGCCAAATCTCAGAATATTCCTTTAGTAACAAACACTAGCTTTACCTTAATAAAGTCTACAAATAAAGAGAGTATTGTAGTTAAAGATTACTTTGATGAGACAGAGCTAAGTTCCATTTACAGCCCAATACAAAAATTCTCCAGTGACAGTGTTTCGAAAAATCTAAATGTCGTCTTAATCATCGCTGAAAGTTTCTCTCAAGAATACATTGGCTTTTATAATGATGGAATTGGCTACACTCCATTTCTAGACAGCCTGCTTAGCCACAGTGTTGTTTTTAAAAATGCTTTTGCCAATGGTAAAAAATCCATTGAAGCGTTGCCGGCTATTTTATCAAGCATTCCTACCTTAAGTAATACTTCCTATATATCTAGTAAATATGGAGGAAATGCGATAGAAAGTCTGCCTAGAACTTTAAAAAAACAAGGTTATTCCGCTGCTTTTTATCATGGAGGAGCAAACGGTACCATGGGATTCCAGGCCTTTACACAGATTGCAGGAATCGATAACTACTACGGTGAAGAAGATTATCCACATGAAGAAGATTTTGATGGCAATTGGGGAACATTTGACGAACCATATCTTCAATATTGCATAGGGCAGTTTTCAGCTATGACCCCTCCATTTTTTGGTAGCATATTCACCCTTTCTTCTCACCATCCCTACACAATTCCCAAGCAATACACCGGCAAGTTTCCAACAGGGACCTTGCCAATTCATGAAAGCATTGGATACTCAGATTATGCGCTAGAACAATTCTTTTCTGAAGCTAAAAAATCTTCTTGGTTCGAAAATACGTTATTCATTATCACCGCTGATCATACTCAGGCGAATTCAAATCAATGGTACAATAACCCAGTTGGAATGTACCGAATACCTATCGCCTATTACTGTCCGAAATACTTACCCGATACAATAATCAATACCGTTACTCAGCAAGTAGACATCTTCCCTACTACATTAGACTTATTGGGGGTAGAAAGTTCAATCATAAGTTTTGGCCAATCTGCCTTTAATGATACCATGCATTTCTCTGTAAGTTATTTAAATGGCATTTATCAAATTATTACAGCTGATTACTGTTTGCAATTTAATGGCGAAGAAACCATAGGACTCTATGATTGGAAAGAAGACAATAAATTGGTTAACAACCTAGCTAAATCTCAGGAAATCGATTTAATCGAAATTCAAACCAAGATTGAAAAACAATTAAAAGCATACCTTCAGCAATACCGAGCAAGAATAGTAAACAACAAACTAACCTACAATGGAGAGTAAGAAGTTACTATTTATTGTAAATCCAGTCTCTGGAGTAAAAAGTAAAAAAACTGCCATAGAATTATTGAAAAGTAATTTGGATGACCATATCTCATACACCGTAGTTGAGACAGTAAGAGCAAATCACGCTACTGAATTGGCAAATCAGGCGATAGTAGATGGATATGATGCTGTTATTGCTGTTGGCGGTGATGGAACAGTAAATGAAGTAGGGAAAGCATTGGTTAATTCTAGGGTTGCGTTAGGTGTTTTGCCATTTGGCTCAGGGAATGGTTTTGCACGCCACCGTAAAATTCCAATAATTATTAGAGATGCCATTGAACTTATCAATCGATTTTCTACCAAAACAATAGATACTGCAACATTAAACGGTGAGGTTTTTTTAACTACTGCCGGCCTTGGTTTTGACGCTCATGTAGGATGGAAGTTTTCAGAGAGCAGAAGCAGAGGCTTTCTCACCTACTCGCAAATTGCAGTAAATGAATTTATTGGCTATAAGGAAGAAGATTATCATTTAATAATTGACGGTAACGAACTAAAAACGAAAGCCTTTGTAATTAGCATTGCAAATGGTGGACAGTATGGAAATAACGCGTGGATTGCTCCTGATGCCTCTATGGAAGATGGAAAATTAAACGTTTGTATTA
>Ga0206129_10000348_pt1 | contig 75313 bp, 123 predicted proteins | sample Helgoland_Spring_8_FD_148616 | JGI IMG/M metagenome (GOLD analysis project Ga0206129, IMG submission 148616) | Pelagic subsurface seawater microbial communities from Kabeltonne, Helgoland, North Sea - Helgoland_Spring_Bloom_20160502_2 | ecosystem: Environmental > Aquatic > Marine > Epipelagic ... | reverse complement strand
TACGCTTTATCAATATACTATGCTTTCAAATGGATTCAGAGGAGGTTCAATGGCTGAAGTAGAACTAGGAGAAATGAAAGTATCAGGTGGAAAGGCATTAATCCTTATTCCATTACTTGGTACTATCTTGGGTGGACTATGGGGAGGCTTTGAATTGTATCAGCGGTTACTAGATGCTGAACAAGCAGTTACAGAATATGTAGCACCTGATATGTCTGGTATCAATCAACAGTTAGCAGTACAAGCAGAAACGGTTGCATCGTTGAAAGAGGATGTACAACAGCAGTTTGAGACTGTCACTGCCTTACTAGATAACATGCAAGAAGACTTAGACCGTGTGCGTGAAGATGCAGATGAAGTAGATACGTTTGTTCGTACTATTGACGAAGCAACAAACGAAACTCAACGAGACCTGCGTAACGATGTGTATGGAATGGAAACTGAATTGAATGACCGTCTTAGAGAGTTAGATACTGAGTTGCGTGAGATGCGTGACGACCTAGAGGAAAAGATTGAACGAATCCTAGACAACCCGCTCAACGATTCAGAGTGAGCATTATAAATAGTACATATATTATGAGGTTATATTATGATTACATTAAACGACTTACAAGATCAGTGGAAGACTGATTGCAAGATTGATGAGTTGAATTTAGGCAGCGAGTCTACGAAAACTCCTGAGTTGCACTCAAAGTATTTGAACTATCTTACCACATTTAAACTGCAACTGAGAAAATACGAATCACAGCTATTTTCTTTGCGGCGTATAAAGTGGCGTTACTTTCGAGGCGAGCTTTCTAGAGAAGAGCTTGGCGAATTAGGCTGGGATCAATACTTAGGTCCTCAGCCATTAAAAAATGAAATGCAAGAATATCTTGATAGTGATTCTGACATTATAAAAATTATGGATAAGATTGATTACATTAAAGCTTGTCTGTATCAATGCGAATCAGTAATGAAATCACTAAACAGCAGAACTTGGGATATCAAAAATGCTGTAGAGTGGACAAAGTTTACTAACGGGTTGATGTAGTGATTAAAGTTACAAAATATAATGAAGCATATTTGAATATAGATACTGACCCTGGAACTGGCCAAGAAATTTGTGATTTCTTTTCGTTCGATGTTCCTGGCGCAAGATTTATGCCTGCTTATAAGGCGAGGGCATGGGACGGTAAAGCAAGACTATATAACATGTATCGTAAAGAACTTTATGTCGGCTTACTACCTTATTTAAAAGAATTTGCAAATACTTTAGAATATAAAATAGAAGTTGATATAAAAGATGTTGGCGATCCAGTATCTACGCAGTATGTAGAATCATTAGCTAAAAAATTAAAACTACAAAGCGGTGGTAAAGACATTGAAATCAGAGACTATCAAGTCGAGGCTGTCAGACACTCTATCAACGAAGGGAGAGCCCTCTTACTTTCCCCCACTGCATCTGGCAAGTCTCTTATTATCTATAACCTTGTTCGCTATCACCAACATCTGGGTCGCAAACAGCTTCTCATTGTGCCAACCACGTCCCTCGTTGAACAAATGTTTGGAGACTTCGGAGACTATGCAACAGCAGACGACTGGCAAGTCTCAGAAAACTGTCACCGAATCTACGGCGGCAAAGAGAAAACAGCAGAATATCCAGTAACAATTTCTACTTGGCAATCTATCTACAAGTTTCCTAAAGCTTGGTTCGAACAGTTTGATGTTGTCTATGGTGACGAGGCACATAACTTCAAAGCAAAATCTCTTACTACTATCCTAGACAAGTGTGTTAATGCACCGTATCGCATCGGCACTACTGGTACTCTTGACGGCACAAAAACTCATAAGCTTGTACTAGAAGGCATCTTTGGTACAGTAAAAAATGTGATTACTACCAAGAAGTTGATGGAAGATAATACAGTAGCAAACTTAGACATTACTTGTTTGGTTCTTGATTATTCTGACCAAGAAAGAAAACTAGTAAAGGGTATGACATATCAAGAAGAGATGGACTGGATTGTAAGTCACCCCAAAAGAAATACTTTTCTAAAAAACTTATGTACTACGCAGAAAGGCAATACACTAGTGTTGTTTCAGTTTGTAGAGAAGCATGGCAAACTTTTATATCAGTTAATAAATGATAAAGTTGGTGCTGATAGAAAAGTATTCTTCGTACATGGTGGTACTGATACTGATCAGAGAGAAAAAATAAGAGAATTGACTGAGAAAGAGAATGATGCTATTATTATTGCTTCATATGGTACGTTTTCAACTGGTATAAATATTCGTAACTTGCATAACATTGTTTTTGCTTCACCCAGTAAAAGCAGAATAAGAAACCTACAGTCTATTGGTAGAGGTCTTAGAAAAGGTGACAATAAAACAAGTTGTAATCTCTTTGATATTGGTGATGATATCTCCTGGAAATCAAAGAAGAACTATACTCTTGGACACATGGTCGAAAGAGTTAAAATATATAATGAAGAAGGCTTCAAATACAAGCTAGTGAGGGTTCCAATTGGAAACTAATTACAAAATAGTAAATTTAATAAATGGTCTGAATATTGTAGGCGATGTCGAATATACTCCCGAAGAGATCATAGTTAAGTTTCCACTAGAAGTCACTGCTAAGCCTATCATGAACGATGATGGCAATCTTGTTGGAGAACATATGGTTCTTCGTCCCTATCTTGTCATGACTGATGATCGTGAAGTTTTCATTGATCAATTCTCTGTTGTCTCTTCTTCTTCTCTGAGCGAAAGACTTTACTCTTCTTATGAAGAAATGGTGAACAACGTATATAATAAAACAATTTCTCTTGATGGTACCTTCTTGCAGAAGGATGATGCTGCTGATGAATTGCCAGAAGAGATTCAAGAAATGTCTAAAGAAGAACTGGATTACCTAGAAGAACAATTGGATTTAATTGCTTCTGGTAAAGACAAAACTTTTCATTAGAGTACTACTTTCTTTCTAACAAGACAATTATAACAAGGTGAAGAGCCACTGTCAAGTCTTTTCTCATTTATTTTCAGTTGACATTGTTATATTTTTGTAGTACTATAGTATTATGATTTAATTTGATGGAGATAAAAATGAGTAAGCAAAAAACAGCACATTATGTAGATAATAAAAAGTTCTTCGCCGAGATGAAGGTGTGGAAAGAACAATGGGATAAATCAGTAGCTGCTGGTGAACCTACTCCTCAATGCCCTCACTATCTAGGTGAGTGTTTCGTTAAGATTTCAAATCATCTAGCGTACAAAGCCAACTTTGTCAACTATACATTTCGTGATGAAATGGTACTTGATGGTATCGAGAATTGTTTGCGGTATGCTGACAGATTCAATCCTGAGAAATCTAATAATCCTTTCGCCTACTTTACTCAGATTACCTATTACTCATTCATTAGGCGCATCAAGAAAGAGGCTAGACAAACTGAAACAAAGCTCAACTATCTACAAAGCATCGACCTACAACAGTTGCTAGATGAAATTGAAGGTGATTCAGGCAACTATGAGTACTTAAAATGGGTACAAGAACAAGTAGATAGCAACGCAAAAGACAAAAAACAGCTAAATAAGGTGTCTCCTACTGAAGATAAGCCCAAAAGACGCCCAAAATACTTCGATGAACCCCAAAAATTACCACTTGACAACTAGTGTGTAATGTAGTACTATAGTTAAACACTGGAGAAACTATATGAGACACAGCAAAGTTAGATGTATGCCGTTCAGCGGCAATGGATCTTCAGGTCCAGATACAATTTATGTAGTAGATATGTATGAAGATGATAAAAAAATTGGAACGAATGAGTTTCCTGGTAAGAGCATACATTATGCAGAATCATTTTCAAAAAATTGGGACGCAGGAATTATAGATGAAAATAAAACCAACGGATAGACAGATAGTAGTTGACCTTGAAACATTGAGTGCTAGACCAAACTCATGTATTATTTCTATTGGTGCAGTTGCGTTTACTTTGCAAGATGGAATAACGGAAGAGTTCTTCATCAATGTTGATCCGTTAACATGTAAAGAAATAGGACTTCATATCAGCAAAGAGACTGTCGCTTGGTGGGCATCACAGCCAAAAGAAGCAATTGAATCTTGGCAAAAAGATCCTGTTCCTTTAACGGAAGCAATGCAAAAATTTACAGAATTTTATGGCAATACTTCAGTACCAATTTGGGGCAATGGATCTAGTTTTGATATTACAATACTTGAATCTGCATACTTTGCATTGAATGATGAGAAGATAAACATCCCATGGAAGTTCTGGGACATCTACGACATGCGAACACTGACTAGCATTTTAGGCAGAAGGCTGGAAAAGACTGGAATTAATCACAATGCTCTTCACGATTCAATAGCTGAAGCCAAACTTATCATTGACATGTTGAACTCATGAGTGCTATAATAGTGAGTAATAATTATTTTAAATTAAAATATAGTTTTGATGTTGATAAGTTAGCATTAGAAGCTCTTAAATTGTTTGAACAACATGGTTACAGTGGGCAGATTAGTCTCAAACACAGAGAAGCATCAGATAAAGAATCACTATGGGATGATGGCACAGGATCGGCTGCTGGCGACGGGCAGTTTCTTAACACTAAGGAGTACATTGTATTAAATAAAATGTTAAAAGGTTCATACCTTGAAGAAGTTCATGATATTATGGCTAACTATCATGATTTTGGTAGAATGCGTCTAATGAAACTTAAAGGAAGACAATGCATGTCTTTGCATGTAGATTTAGAAAAAAGAATACATATACCAATCATAACAAATGAGAACTGCTTAATGATTGTAGATGATGAAGTTTTTCATATGCCAGCAGAAGGCAATGCTTACTTGGTCAATACGAAAAAAAGACACACCGCACTAAATTCTAACAAAGATTTTGAAAGAATACACCTAATGTTTGATTTGATATAGGAGTTATATTATGGATGCACAAAAAGTAAGAAGCGCAGTTGAAGAAATGTCAAACTCAATGACTCGTATGGACGCAGAACGAGACCTCATTAAAGAGATTGTAAACAAGCTGCACGAAGAACAGTTTCTGGACAAGCGAGTGATTCGCAAGATGGCTCGTGTTTACCACAAACAAAATTTTGCAGAAGAAACTACAATCAACGAAGAATTCGAAACTACATTCAAGAACATCATGGAGTAAGACATGAATATCTTTGCTTTAGACACCGATCCAGTAGTAGCGGCACAAAGCCACTGCGATAAGCATGTGGTAAAAATGATTATTGAGTATGCTCAACTGATGTCTACTGCTCATCGTGTGTTAGATGGCGCATTATACCAAGACAAAACTAAAAACAATCGCAACATTAAACGCTGGCGCTTGTCGGATGAAGTCTTAGAGAAAAATGTGTATAAGGCATCGCACGTTAATCATCCATCTGGTGTATGGACAAGAGCTACTAAAGCAAACTATGAATATATGCATAGTATGTGGATTGCTTTGTGTCAGGAATATACTCACCGCTACGGCAGAATTCACTTGACACAAAGCAAATTAGAAAGTATACTATGTAATACACCATCAAATATACCTAATGGTGTACTTACAGAACTTCCACAGGCAATGCCAGATGATGCTAAACTATCTAATGTAGTAGAAGCGTATCGCAATTACTATCGCATTTACAAGCGAGACTTTGCTAAGTGGACTAAACGACAAATCCCAGAGTGGTTTTAATTTGAAATTTGCAATGGTAACAGACCTTCACTTCGGCGCAAGAAGTGATTCGATTGCATTTGACGCACACTTTAAAAAGTTCTATGAAGAAACATTCTTTCCAGAGCTTGAGCGTCAAGGTATCAAAACTGTATTTGATTTAGGAGATACATTTGATCGAAGAAAGTATATCAACTACAATACACTACAGAGTTGTAAAGAATACTTCTTTGATCGTTTGCAGGAAATGAATATAGACTTGCATATGATCCCTGGTAATCATGATACTTACTTTAAAAATACAAACGATGTAAATTCCCCAGGACTTTTGCTCAGAGAGTACGACAATATATCTCTGTACGAAAAAGTCACAGAAATTAAGATGGGCGAAAGCACAGTACTATTTGTGCCTTGGATATGTAATGAAAACTATGAAGAGTCATTCGAAATCATCTCTAAATCAAAAGCTGATATCTGTCTGGGACACTTTGAGTTCTCTGGCTATGACATGTATCGTGGATCCCCTAATCCTCATGGTATGGATCCTGGCATGTTTAAGCATTTGCCTATGGTTATTAGCGGTCACTTTCATCACAGGCATACTAAAGGTAATATTACATACATGGGTAATCCTTACGAGATAACTTGGTCAGACTATGACGACCCACGAGGCTTTGCAATTTATGACACACATAAAAAAGAACTTGAATATGTTAATAACCCAGTTAGAATTTTCCACAAAATCTATTATGATGACACCGATACCGGATCTTTTCATGGCAATTTTGTTTACGATTATGACTCAGTTCGTGACGGTTGCGTAAAAGTAATTGTATCAAAGAAGACTGACTTTGCCAAGTTTGATGCCTTTATAGATAACTTATATCAATGCAATTTGATTGAGTTAAAAATCATCGAAGACTTATCTGACTTTGAAGATGAAGCAGTTGGTGAAGATGTAGACTTAGAAGATACTATGTCTCTGTTAAAAGATTATGTTGACGGCATCGAAGTAAGTGTTGATAAAGAAAAGTTGAAATCACTACTTCAAACGCTGTATGTTGAAGCACAGGATCATGTATGATAGTTTTCAAAAAGGTTCGTTGGAAGAATTTTCTTTCAACTGGCAATGCTTTTACCGAAATTCATTTGGACAGAAGCAACAGCACTCTAATAGTAGGCGAAAACGGCTCTGGTAAATCTACTTTACTTGATGCTATTACGTTTGCTCTATTCAATAAACCCTTTAGAAATATTTCTAAACCTCAACTAATCAATAGCATAAACAGAAAAGCTATGATAGTTGAAGTCGAATTTACTATAGGCACGAAAGACTATATTATTCGTAGAGGTAGTAACCCTGGCATTTTTGAAATTGTAATAGATGGTGAAATGGTAGATCAGAATGCAAGTGTGCGTGATTATCAAAAACACCTAGAAGAAAATATTCTCAAGTTGAACTACAAGTCTTTTACGCAAATTGTTATTCTTGGTAGCGCATCGTTTACACCTTTCATGCAATTGACTCCTAACATTCGTAGAGAAATCATCGAAGACATTTTGGACATTCGCATCTTTACTACAATGAAAGAAGTACTGAAAACAAAAGTGAATGACCTGAAAGAGAAGTTGAGATTTTTAGAGAGTGAAATTTCTGTCACAAAAGAAAAAGCGTCCTTACAAAAAAGTTATATCCAAACACTTGAGAGCGATAAGAAAGAAAAGGTAGACAAAGTCCTCAAAGAAATTTCTGACATAGAAATTACTATCGCATCTCTACAATCACAAGTCAAGCTAGACACTGAGGTTAAAGAGTCGTTCGGTAAAATAGAAGACAAGCGCAAACGGCTTGATGGATTTAAGACGGAATTCAATCGTAAGATACGAGAGCAAAAGAAAGAATTAACTTTTTATGAAAACCATGATGATTGTCCTACTTGCAAGCAAGGCATACCACATGAGTTCAAAGAATCTATCGCATCAGAAAAGAAAACTAAAATTTCTGAACTAGAAAAAGCAAGTACTACATTATCATCTGAATGGGATGAGTTAGACAAAGCATACGAAGAGTTTCTAGGCATACAACAAAAGATAATTGATACTAACAATAGTATTATGTCATCACAAACTTTGTTACAAAGAATGAATATTGAAAAAACAGAAACAGAAAACAAAGTTGGCGACATTGAAAAGGAAACTGCCAAACTAAAAACTGTTGCTAAAGATTTGATATCAAAGACAGAAATTAGAACAGAATATAAGACTGAACAAGAGTATAATTCTATTGCAGAATCTCTATTAAAAGATTCTGGTATCAAGACTAAAATTATTCGTCAGTATTTACCTGTCATAAATAAATTAGTAAACAAGTACCTAAAGTCAATGGACTTCTTTGTACAGTTTGATTTAGACGAGACGTTTAAAGAAACAATCAAGTCACGACACCGAGATAAGTTTAGTTATGCTTCGTTTAGTGAAGGTGAGAAGCAGCGCATTGACCTTGCACTCGTATTTACTTGGCGAACAATAGCAAAGATGAAAAACAGTGCCAGTACAAACTTGCTGTTGCTCGATGAAGTATTTGATAGTTCTCTAGATGTCAATGGTACGGACTATGTGATGCAGTTGTTGAACACGATTGGCCCAGAAACTAATGTATTTGTTATTTCACATAAAGGCGATCAATTGTTTGACAAGTTTAGAGGCATCATAAAATTTGAAAAGAAAAATAACTATTCAGTAATGTCATAAATAGGATTATATGATGGAAGACGAAAAAGAAATAGAACTGTTACCCTTTGGTCATCCGATGCTCAAGCAAGAACCTGATCGATTTGACTTCGATGCAGAAGACGCAAAAGAATTGAGTGAAAAATTATTTGTAGGCATGCGTAAGTTTGGCGGGGTAGGTTTATCGGCGAATCAAATAGGAATAAATAAGAAAGTATTCGTTGTTGGCGGATCAGGATTAGATGAGAAATCAATTTTTAATCCAGAACTATTAAAAGTTTCTAATACTGGTGTGACTATGCGAGAAGGATGTTTATCATATCCTGGTCTTTGGTTAAATCTAACACGACCCGATAGTTGTACAATAAAATATCATGACGAGAACGGGGTAGAAACTATAGAAGAATTTGGTGGCGTGTATGCTCGTGTTGTGTTACACGAATTTGATCACATGGTAGGTCAAAACTTTACAATGAGAGCTTCCGGTCTCAAGATAGATAGGGCGCTAAAACAGTTAGACAAAAAAGTAAAAAAGTTTAAACGGAGAACTGCGTAATGTCAGACGAATGGGATTTTGGTTTCACAGCAGTAGATGATATACCTGTATCTGCAACTGAGCCCACTCAGCCTGTAGTAGCACAGGTAGATGACGAGCAATTACAAGCACTGATGGACAAAATGGAAAGAATAGAGTCTCTCATTATAAGTGCTGATGATACCGAAATGATTAATGAACACCGGCAACTTGTGCAGCAAGATGTTGTTACAAAATTGAAGCAAGTAGAGGATCTTATCTTACCTCTACTATTCAACCTTCAAAAAAATCCAGAGAAAGATTACATTCACTGGCCAAATAGAACAGCTATTATTGATAAGCAAGTTGAAAAAATCAAGGCTGTTACGAGATATTACGATAACATATAATAAGTTTTTGAACGATTAATTTAAATGATGGAGCTGATAATGGCTAGAATGGCAAAAGAACGAGAGTTTGAAGTAGCACCACTAGTTCGAGGAGTATTCAATCGTCCAACAGGACAAATATTGGACTTCTATTTGAATAGCACGATCGGCAGCCCAGAAGATTACGCAGAATGGAATCAAATTCTTCGCTCTTCAGGTGAACAGGATGTAGTTTACTTGCATATCAACTGCTATGGCGGCCAAGCACTCACTGCTGTACAATTGATGAGAGCAATTTCAGAATCACGAGCAACAGTTGTAGCATCAGTTGAAGGTGCTTGTATGTCAGCAGCAACCTTCTTATTCTTGATGGCAGATGTTTGTGAGATTTCAGATCACAGTATCTTTATGTTCCACAATTTCTCAGGCGGTACTATCGGCAAGGGAAATGAGATGATGGCACAAGTCCATCACAATGACAAGTGGGCTAGAGGCTTGATGGAAAGTATTTACAAAGACTTCTTTACACAGGACGAAATTGATAGTATACTAGAAGGTAAAGACTATTGGTTATCTCCTGATGAAGTTACCGACAGACTCAGCAAGCGCAATGATATCCTTGGGAAGCTACAGGCCGCTGCCGAAAAGCTAGAAAATACCAAGGAAATGCCAGCTAAAGTAACGAGGAAGAAGCGAACTAAAGCATAAGTCATTGATTTAGTTCATAAAATGAGTGCTTGACATCCTCACACCTTTTTGCTATAATAGTTGTACAAAATGAGAAAAGGTTGTGAGGACCAAGCATGAAAGTTATCGAGTCTAAGTCAATACTAGCAAAATTACTTGCTACCGAGAACATCTCGGTCGAGCATCATAATATCCCTACCGCAGCATTCGATGTTCAAAATCGTAAGCTTATGCTGCCAGAATGGACAGACATGTCCGACTCTCTATACGACCTTCTTCTAGGTCACGAAGTTGGTCATGCTCGATTCACTCCTCCCCAAGGCTGGCATGATGTAGTCCGTGACTCGCAAGCCAAGAAAGGCTTCTACAATGTCCTAGAAGATGTCCGCATCGAGCGATTCATCAAGAAAGAATATCCAGGTCTTATAAAATCTTTCTATACTGGCTATCGTGAGTTGTTTAACAGAAACTTCTTCGGCACTGAAGGCGCCGACATTACTTCTTTGTCTTTTATTGACCGTATCAATCTTCACTACAAGGTTGGCTCTTTCCTAAATGTAAATTTCTCCGATGACGAGCAGCTAGTATTGGCTCGTCTAGAAAATGCAGACACTTGGGACGAGATTGCTACTCTCGCTGAAGAATTATATGGCAATGCCAAAGAAGAAAAAGAAAATCAGCAATCTGCCGGCGATGAAGAAGAACAGTTTGGTGAGGACTCTGATGATGGCGAAGAAGGTCAAGGTGGTGACATGTCATTCTCAGAAGATTCAGAAGAAGAAGCCGAACAAGATGATGTTCAATCTGATTCTCCTATGTCAGAATCAGATGCTGCCGATGGTGATTATGATGACCAAGAGATGGATGATTTTGATAGCCTCTTTTCTCCTAACGATGATTACGATGATTACGAAGATTGGTCAGATTCTGAAGAAGACAACGAGCCTCGCTCAATCACAGATGAAGCATTTCGTAACAACGAAAATCAACTATTAGACTCTGAAAAAAGAAGCTCTCGTTATATCAATGTTCCTAAGTTTGATCCTGCAAATTATGTAATTTCGTCTAGCGAGATGTACTGTGGCCTAGATGATTGTTTTCATGACTATAAAAATGCGAGCCTAGACGAGACTGCTACTGTATTGTACACAGAGTTTCGCCGCAAGAATACTAGCATCGTGAACAATATGATACAGCAATTTGAAATGAAGCGTAAGGCTAGTGAGAACCTAAAAGCTCGGGTTGCTAAGACTGGTGATCTAAACGAAGATCGTCTCTGGGCATATAAAATCAGCGAAGACATATTCAAACAGTCTACCATCTTACCTAAAGGCAAGAATCACGGTATGATTATGTACCTTGATATGTCAGGCTCAATGCGTCCTCAGATAGCTAGTACTATCGAGCAGATGCTCACGCTAGTTATGTTCTGCAAAAAAATCAATGTTCCTTTTGATGTGTATGGATTTACTAGCAACCAGTATGACAATCATGACTTGATCCGAGTTCCTGGTGACGCTCGTATTTCTGATTTAAGAATGCCACATTTGTTTTCTAGCAAGTTTAACAAAATGCAAACGGTAGAAGCATTCAAGCATCTATTGATATACTCACATACATGGGATTACAATTCAACTTTAGCAATAAGAAATAGAAATTATGGTTTAGGCACTACTCCTCTCAACTCTGCCTTGATGGTTGGTATTGAGATTGCTAAACAGTTTCGCAAAGACTATAAAGTAGAAATCTTAAATACAATCATCTTAACAGATGGCGGCGCTACTGATTATATTGACTATGTTACAGATGAAATGTCGAACTGGGACGATAAATACCGAATCTCTCGTCCCGACTATGATGAAAATGTAATTTTTAAATATGGATCAGTTAGCATTGGTTTCGACTCTCGTGGTTCTGTAAGCCGCCATGCTGTAATAACGACCTCTTTGTTAGAATTGTACAAGCAAATTACTGGCTCTACTCTGGTGAACTATCACCTAGTGAACAAATGGACACAGCGGGAAGTAGAATCAGATTTCATGGACTACTACAAGGTAAATAATCCTAGCTTTGATTATCAAGAAGCTTGGGACGCATGGTCGAGTGCCAGGGGAACTGGCATGATTGTAGCGGTAGACAAAGCAGGGTTCGATACACGGTTTATCATGAGAAGTTCCAAGATCAAGATTGATGAGCAGGAATTGTCAGTAAAATCGAACAAAAAGGGTGATTTACTACGTGGATTCAAGAAATTTGCTGGAAATAAGCGTACCCAACGTATTTTTATCAACAAATTCATGGACTTAGTAGCGTAAATAATGCTTGACAAGTGCCCACCAATGCGCTATAATGTATATGTAAACTGAGAAAACAAACTTTAATCATGTCTGTGAGGGACAAATATTATGAAAAACTTTAAAAATCGTGAGCTTCTGCTAGAAACTATCAAAGCCAATCATGGCACAGGCAAAGTCAGCCGCAAGCAAATCCTAGAAATATCTGATGGATTCAACATGACATATCCTTCTTGGATACTTAACCGCAAAGAATTGAAAGTTGGTCGTGGTATGCTTGATCTGACATCAATGTATTCTGGTACTAATGTAACACCCATGCGTCCTGTAGCAACGGTTGAGCCAGAACCTGTAGCAAAGGTTGTCACACAGGCAAAACTAACTATGGATATCCAAAATCTTATTCCGTCAAAGGACGACACGTTTGTTCCTTTCGGATTCTATCAAGACCTCAAGAAGGTTTTGACCACTAATATGTTCTACCCTGTCTTTATCAGCGGTCTGTCTGGTAACGGCAAGACTACTATGGTAGAACAAGTTTGCGCTAACCTAAAGCGTGAAGCAATTCGTGTAAATATCAGTATTGAAACCGACGAGGACGATTTAATTGGTGGCAATACTCTAGTTGATGGTAACGTAGTCTATCGAGAAGGGCCCGTCCTCACCGCTATGAAGCGGGGCGCAGTTCTCATTTTAGATGAAGTAGATCGTGGATCGAATAAGCTGATGTGTCTCCAAGCTATCTGCGAAGGTAAATCCTACTTCAATAAAAAGACTGGCGATACCATTACTCCTGCTAACGGGTTTACAATTATCGCTACGGCTAATACAAAAGGTCGTGGCTCTGATGATGGTAAGTTTATTAGCGCCCAGTTACTTGACGAGGCTTTCTTGGAGAGATTTGCCATCACCGTTGAGCAGGAGTATCCTAAACCCGCTGTTGAGAAGAAGATTGTTCTCAATAAAATGGCTAAAGTAGACTGTGTAGATGAAGACTTCGCTACACATCTAGTTACTTGGTCCGAAGTAATTCGTAAGACTTTCTTCGAAGGTGCAGTGGACGAGCTTATCTCTACTCGCCGTCTAGAACATATTGTAAATGCGTATGCAGTGTTTGGTGACAAGCAGAAGGCAATTGAACTCTGTGTTAATCGCTTCGATGAAGATACTAAAGACGCTTTTCTAAGTCTCTATTCTAAAGTTGATCCAAGTAATGTAGAAGAAGAGACTGTAGAACAAGCCATTGAGGAGACTTTTTAATGAGCAAGAAAGTTTACAAGTTCCGTGAAGATGAACTCATCAAGGAGTTTAGTGACTACATCGATTCCACATACAAAGGTCACTACGGTCAAGGCGGACTTCAGTCCGCTGAGGTCATCGTAGATAGAGGACACGGTCTAGGATTCTTTCTGGGTAATGTTGACAAGTACAATGCTCGATACGGAAAGAAAGGTTCACGGTCTGATCACCGCAAGGATGTTATGAAAGTTATTCACTATGCCTTTCTAGCACTGTACGAACACGATAGAATACATTCTACTGATAAATAGTTATAAATAGTAGACTCGAATAGTTTCAAACATTTTAGGAGAAATAAAATGGCATTTATTGTAGAAAAAACATTTACTCGACCAGACGTTACGACTCCTTGGCCTTGGGATGAATTTCCTGTTGACAAACGTGCCGAGCTAGAAGCTTTGCGCTCCAACAACAATATTACTATGCAAAATTCTATTTCAGAAGATGGATTGATTGCAACATACACTGACTCATGTGCATCAGCCGACGAATACTCTGGGTATTTCACTGATGCACATGCAATATGGGCAGCAGGCGGCTTGTTCACTAGTGCTACAAATAATAATGTAGTAATTAATCATACAGTACTTGAGGATACATAATGGCATTTGTTGTTGAATATACTTTTGTTAGACCAAACACTGAAGTTGAATGGCCTGCTTTCGGTGCTGAAAAAGATGCAAGATTAGAAGCTTTGCGAGAGGCTCATTCCATCTCGTCACATGATATTATTTCGGATGATGAATTAACATGGAAGAGGATACAATCGGCAGTAAGTACCGAAGAATATACTGCCTTTTATAAGAAAGGTCAGCCAATTTGGGAAGAAGCTAAGATTACGGATACAGCAGCAGACCGAAGTATTCAGGTTGACATGGTTGTCACTGAAAACACATAAACGCTTGACTTTATACTATGAAGTCTGTATACTGTACAGACAATAAACAATTGAGGTAATTTATAATGAAAATTAGTACCGATACACTACAAGTTCTTAAAAACTTTGCTTCGGTGAACACGAATCTTCTTGTTCGCCAAGGCAACACGCTCTCTACCATCAGCGCAGGCAAGAACATTTTTGCTCGTGCAACTGTCGAAGAAAACTTTGACCGTGAATTTGCAATCTACGACCTCAATAGTCTACTTGGTCTATTGACGTTACTCGAAGATACTGAGGTAGATTTTGGTGCAGAGTCTATCACAATGACTAAAGGTCGTAGCACGTTTGAATACTACTACGCTGATCCTGAGATTATTGTTGGTGCACCTGATAAGCAAATTGAAGTCGATGAGTTTTTTACTTTTGATTTGTTAGCTGATGACTTGAACATGATTCAGAAGGCAGCTGGAATAAATGCAGCTCCCATGTTGAGCGTTATTGGTGACGGAACAAATGTTACATTGACAGTAGGTGATCCTGCAACGCCAAAGAGCAATAGCTTCAAGCAAATGGTCACTGATACCGACAAGGTCTTCAAGGCTCATCTTCAGATAGAGAATCTTAAAGTCTTGCCTGGTGATTATAAGGTAACTATCTCAGCGAAGAAGTTCATGCATTTGGTAAATACCAAAACTGATGTTAAGTATTGGTTGGCCCTTGATAAGACATCGGAGATTTTGTAATGAATGAAGATCGATTAGAGATTCAAATTCGTGAAGCCACTAATGGATGGGTAGTAGAGTTTAATAAGTTTGGCGAGACGATAGAGTATATCTACGCTCGTCCTGGCCCTGCTATTAGTTTTGTAAAGAAAGTCATGACAGGTGACATATCTATTTTTGGAGAAAACAATGAGTAAAGAAACTGTGTTCACATGTCCATCATGCGGAAACACAACTACTATGCTTCGTAAGGGCGGGTTCACATCTCACTGTACTTGTGATCCAGTTTTTGTTCCGAACAGTCAGTCGGGCAGGCATATTGAAGTAAATTTTAGTGATAACACTAAAACGAAAGAACAGTTCGGAACTTAGTTTAAATTATATTATGAAAGGTGTGAAGTATGAGTCAAGATCATTTTCTCTGGGTAGAAAAGTATCGCCCTAAAACAATCGATGACTGTGTTCTACCTGAAGCTACGAAGGCCACATTCAAAAAGTTTTTGAAACAAGGAGAAGTTCCCAATCTTCTCCTTTGTGGCACTGCTGGTACAGGCAAGACTACAGTTGCACGAGCCTTATGCGAAGAGTTAGGCTGCGACTACATCGTGATCAATGGCTCTGATGAAGGTCGTCAAATAGATACACTGCGAACTAAGATTAAACAGTTTGCGAGTGCGTTTAGTTTCGAGAACAAAACAAAAGTTGTCATCATTGACGAGGCTGACTATCTAAACAAAGACAGTGTACAGCCTGCGCTTCGTGCTTTCATTGAAAACTTCTCAGAAAATTGTCGGTTCATCTTCACATGTAATTACAAGAATCGTATCATCTCTCCTCTACACAGTAGAACTACTGTCATCGAGTTTAAGTCTGATAAGAAAGACAAAGCAGCCCTTGCTACAAAATTTATGAAGCGTATGCAAGGCATTCTAGATACCGAAGGTGTTACATACAAAGACCCTGTTCTAGCAGAACTTTTGATGAAATACTTTCCAGACTATCGCCGAGTTATTAATGAGCTTCAGAGATATAGTTCTGCAGGCATCATCGATGAAGGCATTCTTAGCAATATTTCAGATATAAATACTAAAGAACTTATCAATTCTTTGAAAGATAAGGATTGGAAGAAGATGCGTCAGTGGGTTGCAAACAATGTTGACAGTGATCCTCAGGGTATATTTAGATTTATATTTGATAGTTTATTACCAGAAATTACTACAGTGCCTCAAATGGTCTTGTTAATAGCAGACTACCAATATAAGGCAGCATTCGTAGCTGATCAGGAAATAAATCTCACTGCTTGTTTAACGGAAATAATGGCGAGTATCCAATTTAAATGAAATGGCCAAAAAACGAAACACATATAAAACTTAAACTTGTATTCAGAAGTGGGCACGAACATGAGATGTGGGTTAAAGATTTACAGAAATCACCAGATGGACATATCGAATGGGAACATTGCGATGACGATAACTCATTGTTAGAGTTTTCACCTGATGACATATGCTGCATACTTAGAATTGGCAGCAGAAAAAGGACTGTTTGGGAATAGATACAGATTATAATGAAAGACTGGTTAATTAAATTCTGGAAGAAGCCAGAATCAATTGAGATTAAAAAAGAAACAATTGTCATTGACATGATGCAAGATGATGTTGATCCTACTGAGGTAACGGTAGAGAATGCATACAAAACAAGATGGATATGGTATCATACAATTTTAGCTATAGGTATTTTTATGACTAATGTATTGTTAATATCAATACTTTTACTGTTGGCGATTAAATTATGAGTTTTCTTGAAGAACTAGGACCACCTGTAGTTGAAATTTCTGAAAAAGATTATGTGGAGAAATTAACTAAAATCAGTCCGTTTGATTTTGCAAGTAGTATTAATGACACAAAAGAAGATTTGATAGTTGATGAAGCTACCGAGTCACAGTACAATGCATTCATGATAAATCGTGCATTGGGCTTTGCATCTGACACAGCAATTGCTGCAAACGAAATGAACAGCAGACCTCATATTGACAGTAAAATGCAATATGAGTTTCTGCGTTCTGTTATTCGAAAAGGCAAACGATACAACAAATGGATAAAAGCTGAAGAGTCTGACATAGAAGCTATTCAGAAGTACTTTGGCTATAGTTTTATCAAAGCAAAAGAAGCATTAAAATTATTATCTAGTGATAACATAAGTACAATAAAACATAAACTGGCCACACGAGAGGGTGGAAGAAACTAATAGTATAAATACTCCTGTAACATTTTATAATAAATATAAAAAAACAGGCAGATTGAAATGAATGACCAAAATGATCTCTTTAATATTGATTACCCAGGATATCATCCACTAGAAATTAAACTTGAAGATTCAGAAAATTTTTTAAAAGTAAAGGAGACACTTTCTAGAATCGGGGTATCTTCTAAAAAAGATAAGACTTTGTATCAATCTTGTCATATTCTACATAAGCAAGGCAGATACTTCATTACACACTTTAAGGAGCTATTTGCTTTAGATGGCAAACCAGCAGATTTTAGTGAAAATGATTTACAGAGAAGAAATACTATTGGTAACCTATTACAAGAATGGGGCTTGATAAAAGTATTGTATGAAGGTGAATTGAATATGTGTCCAATGAGTCAAGTAAAAATTATTTCATATAAAGAAAAAAGTGATTGGAATCTAGTAGCTAAATACAACATAGGCAAGAAGCGATAGTATAATGATGAATAACAAAAAAGTATTTCCATGTTTGTTACTTATTGGACAAATTGTGGCAATGCTTTCGACAGTGTTAATGGTCAACGCTAATGCTTGGCAATGGGCCATTACACTGTTTGTCTATTGTTGTATAATGATAAGTGTCACAGTCGGTTATCACCGCCTCGCATCCCACAAAGCATTCGCATGTCCTAATTGGATACGATCCCTTCTATTATTCTTTGCTGGTATCCCGTTTTATGGTCCAGCTATAGTTTGGGTAGCTAATCATCGTGAACATCACAGATTTACTGACACCGAAAAAGATCCTCATAGCCCACACTACAAAGGCTGGTTCAGATGCCACTTCTTACAAGTATTAGCGTCTATCGAATTTAAGTATGTCAGAGATTTGTTGAAGCAAGATTCATATAAGAACCAAACAAAATATTACTGGCACAGCATTGTGTTATATGCTGCCGCACTCTTTTTGATAGACCCATTTGCTGTCATCTATGCGTACTTAGCACCTGCAGGCTTCAGTAAGCTGATTGGTAGCTTTGTCTTTAGCTACTCACATAGAAACAGACAGGCAAATGACGATACATGGCTAGGTCTACTCACATTCGGTGAAGGTTTTCATAAACTTCATCATGAGAAAGCAGCCATACATAGATGGCACAAGTTTGATGTCGGTGGCATTCTAATAGAAGCTATTGACAAAACAAAAAAAGTTAGTTATACTGGTTAAAGCTTGTATAAATAACTTTGCTGGTGGCAAGTCGTCAGCGTAGTCCGACTTTTTTTTAGAAGGAACAGCGGGCTTGTTATCAGCACCAACCCGAGACGCCGCAAGGGTCTCATAATAAAACCTCGCTTAATTGGAGAAGAAAGATGGTAACACGAAAGTTTAACGTAGCCGACATGGCTGAAATTTTAGATAATGTTCGTCCATTCACAGTGGGCTTTGATAAGATGTTTCATAACTTAGAGAATGTATCTGAGTTGTCGAATAACTATCCTCCCTATAACATTATCAAACAAGACGAAGAGCGTTTCGTTATTGAAATCGCTGCGGCTGGATTCAAGAAAGATGAATTCAATATTCATGTAGTGCCAGAAGGCAACAAGCTTGTTGTTCAAGGCGTACAAGATCGTGGTGAAGATAAGAATGAATATTACCATAAAGGAATCGCAGCTAGAAACTTCACACGCACTTTTGCTTTGTCAGAAGATGTAGAAGTCCTAGACGCAGATTTCGAAAATGGTATGTTATGTATTTCTCTAATCAGAATCATTCCTGAAGAGAAGAAACCTAAAGAAATCAAAGTGAAATAAAATAGGATATTATTATGGCCGAAGTACAAATTCTAAAGCTCTCCTCAGGAGAAGATATCATTGGCGCAGTCACTGAGGTAAACCTCGAAGGCGGCAAGATGATTCAAATTGAAAAGCCCTGTTATATTATGATGCGACCCAAGCCTGAGAATGAGTATGAATTTGTACTCGGCCTTACTCCTTACGCACCGTATGCAAAAAATAACGTAGTGCCAATCATGCCAATGCATGTTATCTCGGTGTTTGCACCAAACACCGATTTACTCAACGAATACAATCGCCGGTACGGTAGTGGCATTGTTGTCCCTGATGACAAAGTTGCAGCACCAGCACCTAAACAAATCATTACAGGATAAATCATGTACGAATACAGAGCAACAATCCGCAGAGTAGTGGACGGGGATACCGTAGACGTTGACATCGATCTCGGATTTGGCATCTGGTTAAAGGATGAGCGTGTCCGTATCATGGGTATCGACACACCTGAGTCTCGCACCAGAGATAAGGTTGAAAAGAAGTTTGGTAAAGCAGCCGGTGCTAGATTGAAATCTCTGCTCGGTAAGACTGCGGTACTGAAGACTCGTGTAGCCAAAGACGGCGAGGATATGAAAGGCAAGTTCGGTCGTATTCTAGGTGACTTTGAAGTGTACTATGCAGCAGAGGACAGATACTGCCTAGCAGGTCAGATTCTGATCAAAGAAGGCCACGCTGTACTGTACGAAGGTCAGTCTAAGGACGATGTGCAAGCTCAACACTTGGCGAATCGCCAACGACTTATTGCCGAAGGTGTAGTATCCGTCTAAATCTTCTCTACATGCGTATAGAGTTTTTGAACGATTATTATATATTATCTACTTGACATTGTGTTGATTTTATTATATTATGGTTATAAATTTATTATTGTGAGGTATATATGATGACAAACAAAGTTGATGTGAAAGAATCAGCCGATTATGACAACTTTTTAGAAAAAGATGTTCGTCTAAATGATGAATATACTATGTCACTGGAAAAATTATTTGGTGATGAAATACCAGTTCCTCTTCCTCCAAAAGTATTATCGAGAGAAGAGAGGGCAGGTGTATATAAAGTTCTGTATGTTCATTTTCGCAATGTTGATGACATGGCAGATTTCTGCACAGACATTGGACAGATGATTGACTATAATACCAATGTTGTCAATTATCCAAAAGTGGTAGCAGAAAACTCTTTATTTGATGACGAAGAAGACAATGTTAAAATCGACAAATCACTTCTTATCCCCCGTAAAAAGAAAACTGCAATCGATAGCAAACTTGACATTGAAGTTGCCGAAGTTGTAGTTGATGTGAATTCAAAGTGGCGAGAACACTGGGTTGACATGCCAGAATATGAGCAGAAAGAAGCAGCATCCTTTAGAACTATTCACATGCATTTTGAAAATAAAGAGTTTTATGAAGAGTTTGCAAAGAAGATTGGGCAAGAGATCACAGAAAAAACTAACTCTATCTGGTATCCAAAACTTTATGTGACAAAGAACATGTTGCTGCGTTGGGTTGACGAAGAAGAAGCTAAGCCACTTCGACACCCAATGTACATTGTATCTAAAGGTAGAGCAGACACAATGATCACATCTAGATCATTGTCTCGTATGAAGATACCACATTATATTGTAATAGAGCCGCAAGACGAAAAGTCCTACGATGCTGCTCTTGACACTTTTGGTATTCGTGACTATGTGACTCTTTTAGTTGCACCATTCTCAAATCATGGCGATGGACCTGGTCGTGCAAGAAACTGGGCATGGGATCACTCAATTAGTATAGGTGCTTCATGGCACTGGGTTCTAGATGACAATCTAGCAGATTTCTATCGACTTCACGAAAACGAAAGAATTCGTTTCGAGAGTTCTACTGGCTTTCGTGTCATGGAAGATTTCTGCGATAGATACGAGAATGTTTACATTGCTGGTCCACAATACAGATTCTTCATTGCGCCAAATCAATCGTATCCGCCGTTCGTTGCCAATACACGAATATACTCTTGTCTGTTGATTCGCAATGATTGTAAGCATAAATGGCGTGGCAGATATAATGAAGACACAGATATTTGCCTTCGTGTAATGAAAGATGGTGATGTTTGTTTGCAGTTTAATGCTTTTATGCAAGGCAAAATGGCAACACAGACTGTAGCAGGTGGCAACACAGCAGAGTTTTACCATGCTGAAAACACAGAAGCCATGAATGATAAGGGATACAACACAGACGGCACTATCAACAAGTCTCAAATGCTTGCTGACATGCATCCAGATGTCGCCAGAGTAGTATGGAGATATGGCAGATGGCATCATCATGTAAACTACAATCCTTTCAAGAAAAACAAGCTGGTATTGAAAGACGGGCTAAACTTGCCTAAATCTACAAATACTTATGGAATGATCCTAGATAGAAATTTTAATGGGCAATAAAAGACTTGACAAGTAGCTCTCTCTCATGTATCATAGATAAAATGATAGGGAGTTACTATGTTCTACACTTACGCTAAACACTACGGCAACAAAATCCTCTACCGGGGTATCAGCGAAAAAGGCAATCGCCAAGTTGGCAATGACACATTTCAGCCTACTTTGTTTGTCAAATCTGATAAACCTAGCAAGTACAAATCCATGTTTGGAGAAAGCGTTTCTCCCATCCAATTCGATACAAATAAAGAAGCTGCCGAGTTTATAAAAACTTATTCTGATGTTTCTAACTTTCCAATATACGGACAATCAGATTGGTGTTATCAATACCTTACTCAAAAATTCCCAGAAGAAGTTCAGTGGGATCAAAGTAAAATCAAAGTTGTTTCTATAGATATCGAGACTACCGTTGACAACGGGTTTCCTGATGTATTCAATCCTTTAGAGCAAGTCACTCTGATTACGATACAAGATGCTTACACTAAAAAGATTATCACATGGGGCTGCGGTGAATATACTCCCACTGAACATACTGCACACCTGAATGTTGATTATAGATGGTGTGAAGATGAGAAGGATCTATTCACTAAATTTATTAATTGGTGGGCGCAAGATCCGCCTGATGTTGTGACTGGCTGGAATCTGGCACTGTTCGATATTCCATATATTGTCGCCCGCACAGACAAATTGTTTGGCGAAGACATGAAGAAAGGTTTTAGTCCTTTCAACTTAGTCAAAGCAAAAACTCTGACAATGGGCAACCGTGATTTTCTCAAGTATGATATTTGGGGTGTAGCACAGTTAGACTATCTTGACTTATATAAAAAGTTCACCTATGTTACCCGTGAGTCTTACAAGTTAGACTTTATCACAGAAGTAGAACTTGGACATAAAAAGCTAGAGAATCCTCATGATTCGTTCAAAGACTTTTATGAGAAAGACTGGAATCTTTTTGTAGAATATAATATCATCGATACTGTGCTGGTAGATCAACTAGAAGATAAACTCAAGCTGATTGAACTTTGTCTAACAATGGCTTACGATGGTAAGATGAACTATTCTGATGTTGCATCTCCTGTAAAAACGTGGGACTGTTTGCTATACAATCATCTATGGGAACAGAATGTTGTTTTTGGTCAGAAAAGTCCAAAACAAGGCAGACAAATTGCAGGTGCATATGTCCAAGAACCTGTTCCTGGTCAGTATGAGTGGGTAGAAAGCTTTGATGCAACTTCACTTTATCCTTCTATCATTATGCAATACAATATGTCACCAGAAACTCTTGTGCCGGGCGAAGTGTATGATGTTACAGTTGACGGAATGTTAGAGAGAAAATATGAATTTGATGGTAAGTATGCAGTCGCTGCAAACGGACAATGCTTCTCAAGAAACAAGCTAGGATATATGCCAGAAATTGTACAAAAGTTCTTCGATGACCGTCAGAAATACAAGAAGCTGATGAAGCAATCAGAACAACTTCTTGAAGACACAAAAGATCCTAAGCACAAGAATGATATCGCAAAGTATAATAACTTTCAGATGGCCAGAAAGATTCAGCTCAACTCTCTCTATGGTGCGATGGCTAACGAGTACTTTAGATTCTACGATGACCGAATCGCAGAAGGCATTACGCTTTCTGGTCAGTATATTATTCGTGCTACTGCATCTGCTCTCGATACATTCGTGAATAAAATCGTAGGTACAACTGGTGAGACGTACAGTTTCTATTCTGATACAGATTCGTGCTACATTACTTTGAAAGCAGTTGTTGACAAATATTTTGCAGACAAAGATGTTGCTAAGATAGTTGATATTCTAGATCAGATTGGCACAGATCAAATTGAGCCATGTATATCAATAGCGATGGATGCATTGTCAGAGTATTCTCACGCATATGAGAAGAAAATATTCTTTAAGCGAGAAGCAATTGCAGACAAGGCTATCTGGATCGCTAAGAAACGATATGCGATGAATGTTTATGATAACGAAGGTACCCGCTACAAAGAACCTAAACTAAAAGTAATGGGGCTAGAGATTGTTCGTTCGTCTACGCCTGCGCCTGTGCGAGAGTTTCTGAGAGAAGCCGTGAGGTTGACTTTGACTACTGATGAGAAGACTTTGCAGAATTTTATTCAAGATACTAGAGAGAAATTTAAGAATATGGCCGCTGAAGCGATTGCTTTTCCTAGAGGCTGCAACAACATGGGAAAATACTCTAGCAAAGAAGATATCTATTCGAAGGGATGTCCTATACATGTTCGTGGCAGCTTGCTATATAATTATTATCTCAAAAAGAATAATCTTACTCACCGATACGAACAAATTCAAGAAGGTGACAAAATTAAGTTCTTGTATCTCAAAGAACCTAATACACTAGGAGAAAATTGCATATCATTCAATGGCAAACTGCCAGAAGAGTTCAATGTACATAGATATGTCGATTACGAGTTAATGTTTCAAAAAGCTTTCTTAGACCCAATGGATACGATTGTAAAATCACTGAAATGGGAAACAGAAGAGAAGAATACACTTGAGGATTTATTTTCATGAACGTAGCAATTATTGGTTATGGCTTTGTTGGCAAAGCTACAGAATACCTACTAAAAAAAACAAACTGCACTATACAGCTTCACGATCCATCAAAATATTTGTTATGTGACTTTGAAACAGTAGAGTATGCGTTTGTCTGTGTTCCTACACCTACTACTGGTGGCGAACTTGATATTAGTACTCTGAAAGAAGTTTATGAGAAATATAAAGATGTTTGTCAGCTCGTTATTCGCAGTACTATTGGACCAGAACAAGTAAAGGAATTTCCTCAAGCACACATCATGCCAGAGTTTCTTCGTGAACGCTGTTGGAAAGTTGATGTAGACGATCCTAATTTGCCTCTCATTATGGGCATGGACGAAATTGATGACGAGTTGTTAGAACTGTTTGAAGGTTTGAACAAACCAGTAAGTGTGTGCAGGCCCAAAGAGGCAAGCATGTTCAAACTCATGCGTAACGCAGCATTGGCGATGAGAGTGGCAGTAGCAAATGAGTTTTATGAAATATGTAAAAGAGAAAATGTAAATTATGATTATGTTTCTGTTTTACTATCAGCCGATGCTTGGACAGGAGGCACTCATTGGAATGTTCCTGGTCCGGACGGTAAAACTGGCTTTGGTGGCAGTTGCTTTCCAAAAGACTTGACACACATGAAAACATTGTGTTATAATGATCTTAATATTTTTGACACAGCTTTAAAAATTAATGATGAACGGAGAAATAAATGAGCTTACTTGAAAAACTAAAAAAGAATAGCACTATCAAAGACACTGCTATTCTAACCGAATCTAAATTTTTCACAACAAAAGATTTAGTACAAACCTCTGTTCCTGCTCTTAACGTAGCATTGTCAGGTAAACTAGACGGCGGCCTTGCTCCTGGTCTTACAATCTTTGCGGGTCCTTCTAAGCACTTCAAGACTGCCTTCTCGCTGTTGATGGCGAAGTCGTATCTTGACAAGTATCCCGAAGCAGTTGTTTTGTTCTACGATTCAGAGTTTGGTACGCCGCAAGCATACTTCGATACTTTTGAAATCGATACTACTCGTGTACTTCACACGCCCATCACTGACATCGAGCAGTTGAAACATGATATTATGGCTCAGGTCAATACGTTCGAACGCAATGACCGTGTTATGATTATTATTGACTCTGTTGGCAACTTAGCATCTAAGAAAGAAGTGGACGATGCGCTTGAAGGTAAGTCTGTCGCTGATATGACCCGTGCAAAGCAATTGAAGTCACTGTTCAGAATGGTAACGCCTCACTTGACTATCAAAGATATCCCGATGGTTGTTGTGAATCACACCTATCAGACGCAAGAAATGTTCAGCAAGGCAGTCGTATCAGGTGGCACAGGCATCTACTACTCAGCGTCTAATATCTTTATCATTGGACGGCAACAAGAAAAGACTGGCACAGATGTCACTGGCTACAACTTCATTATCAATGTTGAAAAGTCTCGCTTCGTGCGTGAGAAGTCTAAGATTCCTCTTGAAGTATCATTCGATGGTGGTATCAGCAAGTGGTCAGGGCTGCTAGACATGGCAATGGAATCTGGACATGTTGTCAAGCCATCTAATGGTTGGTATCAGAGAGTCGATACTACTACGGGCGAAGCGATTGATCCTAAGTATAGAAAAGCAGATACATACAAGAAAGACTTCTGGTTGCCTATTCTCTCCGATCAAACTTTCATCGATTGGATTACAAAACGATATACAATCTCAAGTTCAGATGGTATAATGCGTGAAGAAATTACTGAAGAGGATATTGCAGATGTCTACGAAGCAATCGAAGACTAAAGGTGCTTGTGACCGATGTCAAATTACAATATACGAATCTGACACCGCTGTATGCTTTCACACAGATGAGGAAGAACTTTATCTGTGTGAGGCATGTGTCGAAGCTATTCGTGAAGAATTCGTGAAAGAAACTATTAAGGAAAACATTTAGTGCAACAAAATATTGAAAGAATTATTCTAGCTGGTCTATGTTACAATGAAGATTATCTTCGAAAGGTTATACCTTTTCTAAAGCCAGAATATTTTTCGAATGCATCAGAACGAGTAATATTTAATAAGATTAATCAATATGTAAATGAATACAATGCACCTCCGTCAAAGCAAGCTATTATAATTTCTACTACTGATGATAAATCGGTATCAGAAACTCAGTATATTGAGATTCAAGAGATCGTAAACGATATTGAGCAAGGTGATAGCAAGCAACAGTGGCTACTAGATGAGACTGAAAAGTTTTGTAAAGATAAAGCACTGTACAATGCAATTATGGAAGGCATTCAAATCATTGACGGTAGAAACAAAGACATGGGCAAAGATGCATTGCCTAGCATTCTATCAGAAGCACTCGCCGTCGGTTTTGATAACACTGTCGGTCATGATTACATTGACAATGCTTCAGATAGATACGAGTTCTATCACAGGTTAGAAGAGAAGTTGCCGTTCGATTTAGAAATGTTCAACAAAATTACTGAAGGTGGGTTGTCAAACAAGACGTTGAATGTTGCTCTTGCTGGTACTGGTGTTGGTAAATCTCTGTTCATGTGTCACATGGCAGCAGCTCATATTTCACAGGGCAGAAATGTTCTGTACATCACACTAGAAATGTCAGAAGAGCGAATCGCTGAACGAATCGATGCTAATTTAATGAATCTGCCTATTGGACAGTTGAAAGATTTGTCTAAACAGATGTTTGATGACAGAATTGCTAAGATTAATTCTAAGATTCAAGGTCGTCTTATCATCAAAGAATATCCTACAGCATCTGCACATGCAGGACACTTTAAGTCTTTGTTGAACGAGTTGACTTTGAAGAAAGACTTCTCTCCTGATATCATTTTTATTGACTATCTAAATATTTGTGCAAGTAGTAGATTCAAAGCTGGTTCATCTGCAAATTCTTACACAATCATCAAAAGCATTGCAGAAGAGCTACGAGGGTTGGCGGGTGAATTCAACTTACCCATATTTACAGCTACACAGACTACCCGAGGTGGTTACGGTAACAGCGATGTTGAGTTGACAGATACTTCAGAATCGTTTGGTCTTCCTGCTACAGCAGATATTATGATAGCGTTGATAAATACTGAAGAGCTAGAAGAGCAAGGCGTAATTATGGTCAAGCAGTTGAAGAATCGTTATGCTGATCCTACAAGTAACAAACGATTTATGATTGGTGTAGACAGAGCTAGAATGAAACTCTTTGACTTAGAAGACCCACAAGCAGGACTGACTGATTCGGGTGCTTCTAAGTATGATGAAACTCCAGTATTTGACAGAAAGAATCTGAATGTTGAAAAAGACTATGGTAGCATAAAATTTTAATTCTATAAATAGTGAGAAAAGGAGTACTCACTATGGCAGAAGAAACTAAGAAAGAATTTCATCCCGCAGACACTAACGGTGATGGTAAAGTAAGCGAAAAAGAACAGGCGATGTACATGGAGTTCAGGCGTAAAGAACTTGAAGACCAAGATGCAATGCGAGACGCACAACGCAAGATGGCTTGGTTTGCACTTGGAGGTATGCTACTGTATCCCTTTGCAGTTGTAGTTGCATCACTAGTGGGGTTAGACCAGGCACAAGACACACTGGGTGATATGGCACCTACTTATTTTGTTGCTGTTGCTGGTATTGTTGCAGCATTCTTCGGAGCGCAAGCTTTTACTAAAAAACAATAAAGTTAGAATTATACTATGTGGAACAACTTATATACGAGAGAAGAACAACACAACAGATATCCTATGTTCAAGGATATGTTTGTTGAAGTAGGAGATTCGACAGTACTAGACTATGGTGGCAATACTGCAAATCTCCTATACTTCTCAGAGGGTGAAATAAAAGAAGAGAACTATACCTGCATTGATATGGAAAACGAAGCACTGTCTATTGGTAAGAAAGATTTTCCAAAAGCAGAATTTCTAAAGTACAACAAATATAATTGGGTATACAATCACAACGGCAGCTACCACGCCGACTATCCTACCCTAAAAAATGGAAGCGTTGACTATATTTTCTCGTACAGCGTTTTCAGTCACTCCGATTTTCTAGACTTGCTACTGACAATTCAGTGGATGAAAACTTTAAGTCCAAAGAAGATCGCCCTCAGCATTGTATCTACCGAAGATAAAGTCCTCACAAAATGGTTTTGGCAGAGAAGAGTCCAAGAATACGGATCTTGTGTGGACTTCAGGTCTAACATCGCCGAATGTAAGTCTACTTTTACCTTATTTGACAATAATTTCATTGTTGAAAACACTCTTACTCAAGCTGAATACAATTGTTCTAATATGCTCACAATATACAATCCTGAGTGGTTAGTAAAGCGTTTAGCGACTGAAGGATTTGCATCAGAAATCGTTCGTCCTCGAGGCAGCTACGCTTCTTTTCTCATCATATAGCTAGACTATAGACAAAAATACCATGTCACAGAGAGCCTCACAGAGCGCCTGGTGCGATTTTTAAGTCATTGATTCTAATGATAATTTAATGCTTGACACTTCATACCAAAGCAGCTATAATAGTTAGTTGTAAGTCATTGATCTATCTAGGGCAAATAAGTTAAAATAAAGCTTGACATCTACCCAAATAGTCTGTATAATGTACTTATAAACTGAGAAAACAAGCTGTGAGGGCTTATATTATGTACACTGTAGAAATTTACAAAACGGACCGTCGTACCAAAGAAGGCGAGCGTCTAGTACTTAAAAAGGATTATGACACAGACAATAAGAGCATTTTGGAGAAGTCAATCAAGGATCATCTTGCTGCCAACGAGCGGTATGAGATTCACGAGACCTATGTGACACGCAAAAGTTTTATGGGAGACAAGGAGTTTCAGGAACGCTATGACACTCCATACTATTGCTCACCAAGATCAGAAACTTATTGGAGCATGTAAAAAAGAGGATGAAATAATGAATAAAGAAAGACTGTTTGAAAACAATATGGAAAATGATGTTAATGACATATTTAATGAATACCAAGAATACATCATGGATAACGCTGATTCATCTGAGGTTGTCATATGTAATGGCGACACTTTGCTCCAAGCCGCTGAGAATGAATACCTACTTGAGGAATTCAAGCAGGCGTGGATAGCTAAATTAGTTTAAATAATGCTTGACATTTGCCCTAATAGTTGCTATAATGTACGCATAGAATGAAAAAACAAGCTGTGAGGGCTTATATTATGAACAATACTTGGAACCGTGACGATTTAGTTAGCTACATTTCAGACAGATTTAAGGAGCTGAATGGCATTCGCCCTCGCTTTAATTGGGACGAGTGGAGCACCGAGGAGCTTGAGGCAGAGTGTGATAGCCTCAATGCTCAGATTGAGTACGAGATCCACAGGGATCGTATTGAGATGGAGGAAGCTCTAGGCGTAATGCTAGAGTACGCTCCTGATTTTGAGACAGCCCAACGATGGGCAAAGGAGTTTGTGTAATGAAAACATCTAACTATCCTTGTCAGGTCGAAATGGTCAAGTATCATCTAGATGGTATGAAAGAAGGCATGCACACATGTGAGCAAATGGGATTTCTAACCTGGAATGATGCTTGTACATGGGCAGGTTCGGTGACTCAAAGTCCTAAGGTTTCGTATGTCGTCCTTGAGATGCGTAATCTTGCCACTAACGAAATTGAGAAATTTTAATGCTTGACATTGTACCTCCTATTGTGTATAATGTCAGCATGTTTAAAGAATTTGAGAGTGATCTCAAATAGCGACCGTAAAGTCGTTTAATTTTTAATGTAAATGTAAAGGTGATTTAATTATGGCTACAACTACTACAACTAAAACTGCTAAGGCAGCTCCTGCTAAGAACCAGAACGAGAAGATCCTCAAGTTCCTCCGTTCAGGTCAATCTTTGACTGAAGCACAAGCGGCTTCTATGTTCGGTGTTAAGCGTGTAAGCGCCCGTGTTCAGGAACTCCGTGCAGCAGGCTACCCTGTTTACGCTAATGTAAACAAGGCTGGCAAAACTGCTTATCGTCTAGGCCGTCCTAGCCGTGCGATGATTGCAGCAGCTTATGCAGCAGCGGGTTCTTCAGTCTTCGGCTAAGAACTAATATCCTGGGCATGATGCGAAACTGCCCACTCAAATTCATTAGGAGGTAATATGGCAAATCATGTTGATAACTACATTCAAGTTCAAGGCAGTGCAGAAGCAGAAGCCGAATTTGAGCGAATCTTTGGAGGACTTATTGCTGATGACAAGTCATTGTTTGATGCCGAGTTTCTTCCAAGAAACGAAGATGGTAAGGTAGACATAGATTCAGTAGGCGCAAAATGGGCATTTGTCGAAGATGCTGCCGATGATTATGCTTGCGTTACCTCAGCATGGTCTGCTGTATTACCTTTTGTTGAGTTGTTAGGTGACCATTTATTAGAAATTGACGAGAAGGTTCGAATTACTTGTCAATTTACAGATGAAGGTTACAACTTTGTTGGCTCAGCTTTATATCATGACGGCTACATCATAGCAGACGAAGAGTACTACGAAGATTTGGTCGAAGCTCGTATGTCATATCTTTCTGCCAACGGAGAAGAAGTGCCAGAAGATTCTGATGAGTATGATCCATGGGAAGATGACGGTTGGCATGACTTTGTTAATGATCGAGTTCATGTGATAGAAGTCGATCTATTGGAGTCTTGTGAAAATGCAGCAGAGTAGAGATAATTTTGAGTACACTAGAGGTATAACAGCGTCTACTTTTGATCTACTACATGCAGGTCATATCACTATGCTCAAAGAGGCGCACAATCAGTGCGGCTATCTTATATGTGCGCTTCAAACTGATCCTACAATCGACAGGCCTACAAGTAAAAACAAGCCTATTCAATCTTTGGTAGAGAGATACATTCAACTTGAAGCGGTAAAGTATGTCGATGAGATTGTAGTCTATCAAACCGAAAAAGATTTAGAAGATTTGCTTCGGGTCATGAATGTTCAGATTCGTATTCTTGGTGAAGAATATCGTAATTGCAATTTCACAGGCAAGGAAATTTGCGAGGCTCGTGGTATTGAAATTCATTACAACAAAAGAGAACACAACTTCTCTACCACTGAACTAAGGGAGCGAATCTACAATGCTAAACAAACAAGTACTAGAACTGTACCTTGAAGATTGGGAGTTTAATATGAACGATGATGATGTAAAACGAAAGATTGCTAAGGTTGTTGTTGCAGGACAACGAGCATTAGATCCTAGCTTCAAATCTTTTTGGAATGATAAGGCACAGAAATTAGCGACTAAATATAATGTGAACTTATCTGAAATTAAGCAATGTCCGGAGTTTTATAATGAAGTTGAAATTAGTCGCATGCACTAAAATCTTTAAAAATATTGGCAACATGGAAGTCCCTATGTGGCGATGTGTAGATGGTAATGAATATATCATCGAACGATTTAAGAAAGAACCTAAATGGAAAGACGTTGGGTCAGCAGTAACAAAGTTTCAACATATCCTCGAAGGTAAGTTAGAAGTAGATGTAAAAGAAATATATGCTGGTTTTGAACTGTATGATAACAATTCACTGACACACGGAGAAAATTTTCAGCTTCAAGAGGGCGGAACAATTGACTTTCCAGCAGAAGATGTCACTAAGATTGATGTAACGGACGCAATGGATGGCATCAAAGGACTGTAGATTTACAATAGGTTATACCTATTACGATGAACCTGAACTACTACTTGAACAAATATCGCTTTGGAAAAAATATCCTCACGAAGTAGAAATTATTTTAGTAGATGACGGCTCTCAAAAATATCCAGCATATGACATCGTAAAAGACCTTGAATTGCCATATTTTCATCTTTATGTAGTAGACGAAGATTTGGGGTTCAATAGTCACGGGTGTAGAAACCTGATTTCAAAAGTTGCTTCCTGCGACTTTATATTATTTTCTGACATCGATTGTCAGTTTGCACCAGAAGTAATCGCATTTCTCAAAACAGTATCTTTCAATACAGATAGAATTTACAAATTTTGTATGTATGTAACTGAATCTTTCAAGTATTTTCCTTGGCCAAGTCATCCAAACGTATTCATAGTTGACAGATATAAATTCTGGGAAGCAGGCGGATATGACGAATCATTTACTGGCTGGCATTATGGTGACCGTGAGTTTATTGACCTTTTGGAAAAAGTGGTTACTCTGTCAAAAATATCAGAACATTTAGGATTTACTGTAGTTCGTGGTGCAAGAAAAACTTATGTAGATACTTCAGTAGATAAAATAACATATGATAATGAAACAATGGTTATAAAAATACCAAGAAGAATGCCTGCTAACCTTGCTGGGACAGTAAAAGAAAAAATTAACTTCTCGTATTCTCAATTATTATAAATATAAGCATGATGAAATTTACAAAATTTTTAGCTGAAGAAGCGTCTGATGAGAAACTGAAGCACCTAGAACATGTGGAAGATCATGTTGTTCACGGTGGTTCGGAGGGGTTTGCTCATGCGTTTCATACACTAAACGGTGTGCATGACAAAATAAAGGGCGCTGACAACAATACTAAAGTGACCATGAAATACGATGGTAGTCCTTCTGTTGTATTTGGTACACACCCAGAGAATGGCAAATTCTTTGTCGGTTCTAAATCTGTATTCAATAAGAATCCTAAGCTAAACTACACACCAGAAGACATTGAAAAGAATCACGGACATGCTCCTGGTCTAGTATCAAAGCTTACAGCAGCACTGACGCATCTGCCCAAAATACATGACGGCAAGGGTGTTTATCAAGCAGACATCATGCATGCTGGCGATGTTAAGCACGAGGGGCATCGTGTGTCATATAAGACAAACACTATCACTTATCATCATCCTGCTGATTCAGAACACGCACAGAAAGCGGTAAACTCACACATAGGCGTAGCTGTTCATACGGCATATGAGGGCAAAAAGTTTGAGGATATGAAAGTCAAGCAAGGACATGTCCCTGAACTACAAGATCATGCGGATGTTCATCAGCTACCTATACATCACGACCTATCAAAAGTAAACTACACGCAGGCAGATCAATCAGAATACAAAAAACATTTGGATGCAGCAGTAGAAGCGTATAAGAAGACACCCTCGGCAGCACATGAGGCTGTGTCCAAGATACAACCACTTCAACCCCGAGGCGATCACCCAATCAAAACTTACATGAACGCTACTGTGAGAGACGGCTCTACACCATCACATGATGGTTTTGCCAAACACTACTCTACCGCAATGAAAAAGAAAGTCGCTGGTGTCAAGTCAGACGCAGCAAAAGCAAGACATACTAAGACTCACGATGACTCGATGAGCCATGTAAACAAGAATAAAGAACACATTGAAAATGTTATTGCGATGCAGCAACATTTACAGAAAGCGAAAGGAGTGCTAACAGACGCACTCAATTCACACAATACAATTGGACACGAGATAGCAGGCGCACCTACAAACCCTGAAGGTTATGTAATACATCACAACGGCAAACCTTCTAAACTTGTACACAGACACGAATTCAGTGCCGCAAACTTTGCGAGGGCAGGTGACTAATGGCTGATAAGCATATGGTATTCAGTTTCGGGAGGTTCAACCCACCCACTGCTGGTCACAGTAAAGTTGTTGACCACGTTATGAAAACTGCTGAAACGCACGGTGCTGACCACAAGGTGATTGTCAGTCACTCACAGGACAAGCACAAGAATCCTTTATCAGGTCAGCACAAAGTTGACTATGTGAAGCATGTTCATCCAGACGCAAACGTGGAAGCATCAACAAAAGAACATCCTCATTTCATGGCTCATTTAGCCAAACTACATAAAGATGGATACACACACGCTACAATGGTTGCGGGTTCAGATAGAGTAGAAGAGTTTCAAAAACTCGCTGATAAATACAATGGCCCTAACGGTCAGTATCACTTCAAACATCTCAAAGTAGTCTCTGCAGGTCACAGAGATCCAGATGCAGAAGGCACAACAGGTGTTAGTGGTACAAAGATGCGGGCGCATGCATCTAACAACGATTATAAATCATTCAAGTCAGGTTTGCATCCTAATGCATCTGACGAACACGCTAAAAAATTATTTCAAGCTACTCGTAGTGGCATGGGACTACAAGAAGACCAGACTAGATTATCTTTTGGAGCATTTTTAAATGAACAGAGAAGCAGTATTTAATCAATTAAAAATAGACGAAGGGGTAGAATATGTCATATATGAAGATCACCTCGGCTATCCTACCTTCGGAGTCGGTCATCTTATCCTCGAAAGTGACGAGGAATATGGAAGGCCGGTTGGAACTCCAGTTAGTGAGGAAAGAGTCAGGGACTGTTTTGAAAGAGACCTTGATATTGCCATCGGAGAGTGTAGCACTCTATACGGAGAAGGGCAATTTAGAAATTTCCCAGACGAGGTCCAGCAGATCCTGGTTAACATGATGTTCAACATGGGACGTCCTCGTCTCAGTGGATTCAAGAAGTTCAATGCTGCAATAGAAGCAGGTGATTGGACAGAAGCAGCAAAAGAAGGTAGAGATTCACGATGGTATAATCAGGTATCTAATCGTGCTGAAAGATTAATGGTAAGGCTTGAGAACTTGGCAAGTTTAGATAGATAATAAAACGGAGAATAATAATGGTATCAACTGAGTTTCATCATCACGCATGCATCGCAAGACTAGCATACAAAGACCTAGACAAAGAAGTACGCAAAGAATGGAAAGCACTTGGCTTTACTAGTGTTAAGTTTTTTGACACCGAAGGCGCACAAGCGTATGTCGTTGGTAACAAAGAACGAATCACAGTAGCATTCCGCGGCACTGAGCCAAAAGAAAAGAGCGATATCTTTGCTGACTTGGAAGCAACTCACGAACGAGGCTTTCACGAAGGTTTTTATGAAGAGTACGAAAAGCTAGAACTCAAAGTGCATGGTGAAGTAGCGAAACTCATGGGACGCAAGAAGCGTCCAGTGTTTGTAACAGGTCATAGTTTAGGAGCAGCGATTGCTTCTATCTTCTGTTTTCATTACCCAACAGCAGAAGCACTCTATACATACGGTTGTCCACGAAACGCTACGCCTTCTAAGTGTAAAGAACTTAAAGTGCCACACTATCGCTGCGTAAACAACAATGATATCGTTCCTTCTATGCCTCCTGCCTTACTTTGGTACAAGCATCACGGTGAACTTCGCTACATCAACTTCTACGGTAATGTCCGTAAGATGACTTGGTGGCAGAGATTCAAAGACGGTTGGCGTGGTCGTAGAGCAGCTTGGAAGAACGGCACAGTATTTGACGGTGTTCGTGACCACAGAATGGATGAGTATTGTAGATATCTAGAGGACAATGACTAATGCCTTGGATAGTTGTACTTACGCTTAAATCTATATTAGGGGCTATCATAGGCTCTAGTTTTTATGCTTGGTTCAAGAACACCAAAGTTGGTGTGTGGGTACAAGTTAAAGTAGATGTTTTTATGAGTTATCTTGCTGATAAATATGACATCAAGATAGCAGAACGAGAAGAGAAATGGCTTCAGCAGTATCCACTATTAGCAGAAAGGATTAAACGACTAGAAGAATTCTCACATCCTCCTGTTGTTGCTGGTGGTACTACTGAAATTATGTCAGAAATTAAAGCACTGCAAGTAGAGGTAGACAAGCTAAAGCCTAAGAAAACTCCTACAAAAAGGAAAAGTAAATGAACTGGCTTAAAGACAGACTAAAAGAAAGAACTACACTGGATGGAGTTGCTCTTATTATTATCTGTGGTAGTGTTATAGTTCTAGGTGGCATAGTAACCACAGTAGCGTGGGCAGGACTTGCTTACGGACTGTTCACTTCATTTAAGGGGGAGCAATGAAATATTACATTTATTCACCAATCGGCAGAACAGGAAGTAAAAGAATTTTTGTTCCTCTGTGTGTGGCAATAGCAGATGAAGTTATGACCAATGCTCATTTTAGCGTGAATTCAGGCTCTACTACATGTGACTTACTAGGCACCGAAACTAGAAGAGAACAGAATTCTAGTACTTTGGATACTTGGGAAAATTCAATTGCAGTTCATAGTCATAGTCACGAGTGTATGCCTAATTCTTCCTCGGATTGGACATTTGTTCTTTCCTCTAGAAGAAGAAAAGTAGATGCAGCACTCAGTAAATTGGTTGCACTGAAAAGCGGTGTGAATCATCCAGCAAAAACTCCAAGAGAAGAATTCTCTGCTTTTGAAGCTTCACAATCAGAAGTTGATGCTTTAATAGAAGAACATATTGCAGGAGAAGCTGCATTTGTAGAAAAGGTAACTGCACTGGGAGGCACACCTGTTGTCATTTACATGGAAGATTCTTTTGATGTTGTTCAGACAAAATTGGGCAAGTCTTTCAACGATGACGCAGAAGTTTATGACACTAACACGAGGAGCAACCTAACAGCAATAGACTACGTTACCAACTACACTGAAATCCAAGCAGCATATGATGCTAATTTAGCAGATTATCAATCAAGATTTTTTTCGGACACTGAATAATGAAAAGTTTTAAAGAGTTTCTAGAAGAAAAAAGAGGCGCAGATTCTAAGGGACATTACAGAGCCACAGAAGACGGCGCAGGCATGACTCGCAAGGGAGCAAAAGCTGCCGGTGTGAAAACTGCTGTAACTACTTCTCCAAGCAAGCTAGATCCAAAAGGTAAAGCGGCAAAAAGAAGAAAGTCTTTTTGTGCTAGAATGGGAGGCATGAAAGGTCCCATGAAAGATGAGAAAGGTCGTCCTACTCGTAAAGCAATGTCATTGCGTAGGTGGAACTGCTAATGGCTAAGATACTATTTGTTATGTTGCTTACTTTTGGTGGTATTGGTTATTGGTATTATAACGATACTCAAGCTACAATAGGAACTTTGAGAAGCAACAATGCAAAACTTGCAGTCGCAGCAGAGACCAGTAGAGAAACTATAGGTAGATTGCAACAAGACGCTGCACAATTTGAGAAGACAAATCAAGAATTGCAATCTCAACTAAATGAAGCTGAAGCATATTCGGACGATTTAGCAGGAAAACTAAGAAGACACAATTTAACAGTACTGACACTACAGAAGCCAGGACTCATTGAAGGAAGAGTAAATAATGCAACAGCAAAACTATTTGACGAAATGGAAATACTTACGGGCAAGCCTGTTCCTGTTACTGCTGAGTAGTTTTACTGCATGTAGCATATTCAAACCCGAGGAAGTAGTAGTAACACAAGTAGAGTATGTTGAAAGGACGATTCCTATTCAGCCAAGACCTAAGCCTGTCACTCTGTATGACATAGAGTTTTATGCTGTTACAAAAGAGAATATAGACGAATTTATAGAAAGATTTGAAAAGGCAGAAGGTAGTTTAGTATTCTTTGCTATCAGTGTGCCTGATTACGAGAACATAGCACTGAACATGGGCGAACTAAGAAGATTCATTGAATCACAAAGCGCAGTAATATTGTACTACGAAGAGAACGCAAACCCTAAAAAGGTAGAAGAGACTGATGAAGAGCTTTAAAGATAAGTTAGAAGAAGGTGGACTTTGGGATAATATCCACGCAAAGAGAAAGCGCATTAAAGGTGGCTCAAAGGAGCGTATGCGTAAGCCTGGTTCTAAGGGCGCACCTTCTGCACAAGACTTCAGAGACTCTCAAAACGAAGAGAAAGAAAAAGGCGTTGACGGCAAAGCATGCTGGAAAGGCTACAAGCGCATGGGTACCAAGAAGAAGGGCGGCAAGACTGTCGATAACTGTGTGCCTATGGAAGATGTAGCCAGTGTTCAGCCTATGAGTGGTCCTACTGGTTCTATGTTTGCAATGAACAAAGAAGGCAAAGAACATTCTTGGAAGTCTGAAGGTCACTACACTAAAGACGGTAAAGAGTGGAAAGGTCCTCAACACGCTCACAACGGACAAGTAATGACAGGCGAAAAGCACACCGCTGATAGCCAAGACCTATATCACTACAAAGAACTGTCACCCGAAGTCAGAAAGAAAGTTTCAAATACTATTGACGAAAAGCTCAACGCTGACAAAGACAGCATCGGCACATATGTAGACGATTTCAAGAAGTCTGACGCACCCCAGTTTAAGGGTGCAGATAGATCCAAGCGTAGAGCAATGGCAGTCGCTGCTTATCTAAAATCTAAGCGTAGAAGCGGCGAACGAGCAATGGGCGAATCGATCAAGTATAACTCAGATATGGGTGCTATGGATTGGGGAACTCCTGCTGGCACAGAATATATGAAAGACAACACGCCTGGTCAGAAGAATCCAAAAGAAGATCCCATCAAGACATTAGAACAATCGACTCTAAAGCGTTTGAATGTGCAAGACAAATATGTAAAAGAGTCTGGTCCTGCACACGAAACTAAAGCAGAATATAGAAAAGACAACGAAGAAGATGCACCTGTACTTGGTGATTACGCACTCACAAAGCAAGACATTGCAGAACTAGAACACGAAGCCGACAACATTACATACGATATGGCACTAGAATATGGTGCTTTTGATGATGATGATGAAGACGATGAGCCAGAAGTAAATATCACTGAGGTTCTGTCCGTTCAAGGTAGACTCAAGCGTAAGTTTTCTGCTAGAAAGAACAGACAGAAACTCAAAGTGGCTCGTGGCATTGCACTTAGACGAGGATCATCACCTGATCGTCTGAAGAAAAGAGCAACTCGTGGTGCTAGAGGCGCAGTCTACAAGCGCCTTCTGAAAGGCAGAGACAAATCACAACTCCCACCAGCAGAGAAAGGTCGCCTAGAAAAACTCATAGGCATGTATGCACCGTTAGTTTCAAGACTTGCTGTTAGAATGCTTCCTGGAATGCGTAAGATGGAAATCAATCGTATGAAGTCCAGAAAAGGCGGCGGCCAGAAAGCTAAGAAGTATAAAGCAGCAAAGCCAATGGCGAAGAAGCAAACAGCTAAGAAATTTAAAATCAAAAGAAAGTAGTTTCTTGAAGTTTGTTTTGTTATAAATACTTGTATGGACAACAAAAACAAACAACGATTAGAGCAACTAGTGCGTCAAGGTATTGTACCAAGTCGCAAACTTCCTATTCTCATGACTGCCATGAGCAGCCTTCACATGGGCAAGCAACTCACGCCTACTGAAAGAGATGTGTTATCAAAGTATATGTTCAACATGACTGACATTATGTTGAAAGATGACACTGCATTCAATCGTGCCAAATTACATACACAAAAAACTAGATATCAAACGGAGGAAACTACCGTGGACTTAGATGAAAAAATGGTTGATGGCGTTGAAATAGTAGACGGCCCAGAAGAACAAGGGAAGAAAACAAAAGCTATGAAGAAAGAGAAAGAGAAGGACATGAAAGAAGCAATGGATCCTGAAGAAGAAGAAAGACTGCGAAAAGGGGCAGAAAATAAAGCTCGCAGACTTTCTGTCAAGAGCCGCTCTAAGTTCAGAATGCTTCCAAAAGAAATTCGTAAAGAAAAAGAGAAAGCTGGCCTCGATGAAGAAGTTATCGATCTCAACTCTATGTACAAAGAACAGTTCGAGGCTGGCCTAGAGTACTACGGTATTGATAACATTCGTGATCTTCCAGAAGAAAGTAAAGCAGAATTTTTTAAGCTAGTAGACGCAGCACTTGAAGAAGCTAAGATGGCTAAGAAAGATCATGATGGTGACGGCAAGGTTGAGACTTCTACAGCAGAGTACATGGGTTCTCGTGACAAAGCTATCAAGAAAGCTACTAAACCGTCTTGGGATAGCAAACAAGCTAGAGCAAACGCATTAGATTCACTCGACAAAAAAGCACAAGCAAGACAAGATATGAAGAAAGAAAGTTTTGAAGATAACGAGAAGCGCAGAGAGAAAGCCCGTGCTGATATGGCTGACGGTAAATACAACAAAGATGGTAGTCGTAAAGTTGTTAAACTCAAAGGCTTTGGCCCAGACGCTGCTAAAGGCAACATGAGCAATTCAGCAGCCAGAGCGGCTTTGATGAAGAAAGAAGAAGTAGAAGTAGAAGAAGAGACTGAAAGACTTGACGAATACGGCAACCCAGCGGCTACTCCTGACAGACTCGCTATGATTAGACGAGCTGCTGACAGAGTTCAAAGCGGACAAGCTGCTAAAGACGCTGAGAAGCGAGCTAAAGCAGACATGAAGCAGAAAGGTGCTCAAAAGGGCATGGCTCCTACAAAGAAAGATGTAAAAGAGCAAGTCGCAGCTATTAGAAAAGTAATTAAAGAAGGCTCAACTAAAGAAAAAATTGAAGCCTACAAAGAACTCAATACAATCATAGAACAATACAAAACGACAGGAGAACTCTAATGTCCGCATGGTCAAAATCAGTTAAGCCAGTAATTACTGGTGTACCCGCCTCAGAAATCTTTATGGTAGACGAAGCAGAAGTAGCAGCAACTCCGGGCATTACTCAACCAGGTTGGGTTCGCCGTACTGTTGTTGGTGCTAGAAAGAAATACGAAACTCTCGTAGCAATGGGCGCAGCAGCTACTGATGCTGTATATGAAGCAGCAGTTGGTTTAGCTGGTGGCGCACTTGTTATCGGCACAGAGTATAAGATTCTTACTACAGGTGACACAGACTTCACATTAGTTGGTGCAGCAGATTCAAATCCAGGCACAGTATTCACCGCTACAGGCGTTGGTGCAGGTACTGGTACAGTTGTCGCTACAGCAGACGATGATGATACTGAATTCCCAGACGCTTAATAAATACTTTTTATTTTAGGGAGTATTTAATATGGCAGATGCGAAACTATCAGAACTCACAGCGGTCACTACGGCCGCTGCAACTGATATACTATATACAGTAAGAGGTAGTGACAGTAAGAAAACGACTGTCGCTACTTTGTTTGCTAATGTTGCCACGCCTGTTAGTTTCAGCGATACGATTGCTATTACTGATACTAATACGCAAACTGCACCGGGCGCAATAATATTAACAACTAACATTACATATCTGTCGAATTTTTCAACTAGCGGTAACTGTACTTTGGCTGCGGGTGTTGATGGTCAGATTAAAATTGTTATCATGACAGCCAATACAGGTGGTCACACAGTAACACTACAAGATTCTACTATCGCTAACGACATATCTTTTGATGCGGTCGGCGAGACTGCAACCCTGCTATATACTAATAGCAAATGGTATTTCATTGGAGGTACCGCTACAGTAGGATAGGATTAAATAATGGTAGAATTGAATGAAGATAATTTTTTGGTGTATGCTGTGAAAAATTATTACACTCCCGGTTCAATGGGAATGAAAGATTTAGAAGACGATTTGAAAAAATTTAAATACGTCAAGCGTCTTTTGAATCGATATAAAAGCACAGGCGAAAGTAGTGAAAGACTTGTGTTGAATCATCTGGTAATTCTATACAATGTATTTGGTGAAGCTACGACTGATATGTTGTTTTATAAACTGGAAAAACAACTTTGGCCAGAATTAAAAACATATTTAGTGTATTTACACAGAATGCCATTAGAAACTGTAGTTTCACCTGGCATAAAAGAAACAGATATACCTCTCAATGACGAGTTGATAAAAGTACTAAGGGCTCTTTAATGTCTAGATTGGCAGATGGATATATAACACTCAGAATTCTCAAGATGTTAACCACACCTGTCGAGAAATCTAAGGCGTATGAACTTGGTATTATTGATGCTAACGGCAAGCGAATCAAGAAACCTGAGACGTCCACAGAAAAAGACGCATACTCAATGCTTCAACGGTTTGTATTTAAAGTACAAGCTGCTTTGATAAAATCACCTGACAGAAATTCTAAAAGACTCTTGACACTTGCAGCAGCAATTAGTATACTAAGAGAAGAGAAAGTAAAAGATTACACTGATTCCGAGCTTGATATTCTACTCACTATCTACGAGACGGATGAGAAAGTAATCGCAGAATCAAAACTTTTAGAGCATAACACCATGTCATTCAAATCCTTTTTGGATGAAGAAGTGGCAGCCAATGCAGCAGGTGCCGGTGGGATTGACGGAATAGGAATTGGGCCAAAGGGTGAACCTGGTCGTGATCCTGTAATGATGCCAATGATACGCAGAAAAAAGAAGAAGAAAAATGGCGACAGTTAAAACTCTAGAAACAGAAGTGGCATTAGTTAAAAATGATGTGAATCAGATAGGTCAACTGTTTTCAAAATTAGAAACCGCTCTAGACAAAATAACTGATGTATCAAACAACATCGGGCAGATACTAGCAGTACATGAACAACGCCTGAAAGACGGCGAAATTCATTTTGATGAGCTGAAAAAGGAAATGGAACAGGCAGAAGATAAGTTTGACGATGAAGTTAAAGACCTCCATTCCAGACTCACTACGAATACGAGAGAGATAGAACAGAAAATGTCAAACGAAATCGATAAAGTATTAGAGGCCATCAAAGACCTAAAATTGCACCTCGGCGACAAGCAGTCAAAATTAGAAGACAGACTCACAGCACTAGAAAGATGGCGCTGGATTCTACTCGGTATAGTAATTGCCGGTGGAGTCATTCTAGGAAACGGCGTGAATCTCGGGTCATTTCTATTGCAATAGTACTTGACAACACATCACTAATGTACTATAATAAACCTATACTAAACATATAGGTTTTTTTTATGTCTCTTTATATTGATCTCAAATACATCAACATGATATCTAATCGGCTTCCTTTGTTCAAACGCAAAGACGATTACCTATTCAATTGTCGGTGTATTATCTGTGGAGACTCTTCGGGCAAACAAAATAAAGCTCGTGGCTACTTCTATAAGAAAGAAGCTAACATGTTTTATCGCTGCCACAATTGTGATTATGGCACAACTATTGGCAAATTCTTAGAGACACTTGATCCCCTATTATATAAAGAATATGTACTAGAAAAGTTTGTCAAGAAAGACGAACCAGTAGTCAAGAAAAAAGAAAACATAGATTTTGCGTTTGACTTCAAGCCTCAATTTGACAAGCCACTTAGTATCATTGACGGACTTATGGACAGAATGGACACTCTGCCGTCTGATCATGAGGCAGTTCAGTATGTCAAAAAACGAATGATACCCGAAAGCCAGTTTCATCGACTGTATTATGTTGATGATATTCGTAATCTGTCTCAGCTAAATTCTAAATACTCAAAAGCACTAAATATAAAACAGCCCAGAATTTCTCTGCCGTTCATTGAAGAGAGTGGACAAATTTCTGGTATGGCATTGAGAGGTATTCGAGGCGAAAATCTTAGATATATCAATCTTAAAATAAAGGAAGATGTACCTACAATCTTTGGTCTAGATGTTATAGATAAGACTAAGGAAGTTTATATTGTAGAAGGCCCCATTGATAGTCTGTTTCTCGATAACTCAATCGCAGCAGCGGGATCATCGTTTCATAAAATTGATTCAATTGGACTTACATATTTTACAGTAATATTCGATAATCAGCCTAGAAACAAAGAAATCTGCGCTCTCATACAGAAACAGATAAAAGCAGGCAACAAAGTTTGCTTATGGCCAAGTGACATTGAAGAGAAAGATATTAACGATATGATAATTTCTGGGTTGACAAAAGAAGACATTAAGTATATTATAGATAGTAATACTTATGAAGGACTTGAAGCAGAACTTGAATTTACAGCATGGAGAAAATGTTAATGAGTAAAGCAGCTTTAGTGGGAATGACTCATCCATCTGCTATGACTGGATGCAATACGGCCAATGAACTGATTGCATACACAGCTAGGGTAAGTAACCCTGGCAATCAAAATAGTCCCAACACCGCATCAAAACTACTAGGATATCTAATAAAACATGAACATTGGAGCCCATTTGAGATGGTTTCCGTTACACTGGAGATTACCACTACTCGTGACATCTCTAGGCAAATCATAAGGCATCGTAGCTTTAGCTTTCAGGAATTTTCACAGAGATATGCAAAATCAACAAACTTCGAGACGAGGGAATGTAGACTACAAGACGAGAAGAATCGTCAAAACAGCATCGAAACCGAAGACACGGAATTGGCAGAAAATTGGAACATGGCCCAAAAACGAGTCATCAACGCAGCCAATGATGCGTATGAATGGGCGCTCGAAAACGGAATAGCAAAAGAACAAGCAAGGGCAGTACTGCCAGAAGGTAATACTGAAACAACACTATACATGTCAGGCACTCTTAGATCGTGGATACATTACTGCAAACTAAGAATGTCTAACGGAACTCAGAAAGAGCATATGATAATAGCTGACCAATGTTGGGATGTGTTAAGCCAACACTTCCCTGATGTGGCAAAAGCGGTAGAGGAACTATAATGGCGAAGAAAGAATATATGGGTCTACAGATAGACTACGGAAGAGATAGTCTGTTTGATAAGTTAGGACTCGCAAGACTCAAAGAATCGTACATGCGAGAAGACGAAGAGTCTCCTCAAGAAAGATTTGCACATGTGAGTGCTACTTTTGGCAGTAATCCAGAACACGCACAACGATTGTATGAGTACAGCAGTAAGCACTGGTTATCTTATTCGACCCCTATTCTTTCTTATGGTCGCTCAAATAAAGGCATGCCTATCTCATGCTTTCTAAACTTTATTGATGATACAGCAGAGGGTCTCGTTGAAAATCTTTCTGAAACAAATTGGTTATCTATGCTTGGGGGTGGCGTTGGCATTGGTTTTGGCATCCGTTCCTCTGATGATAAGTCTGTTGGTGTTATGCCTCATCTCAAGACTTACGATGCATCGTGCCTCGCATATCGCCAGGGACGCACTCGCAGGGGCTCTTACGCTACTTATCTTGACATTTCTCATCCCGATGTGATGATGTACCTTGAGATGCGAAAGCCGACAGGTGATCCGAATGTTCGCTGTTTGAACCTGCATCACGGCATCAACATCTCAGACCGTTTCATGGAACTCGTTGAACGATCAATGACTGATCCTGATGCTGACGATGGTTGGAATCTTATTGATCCTCACTCAGGAGAAATCAGAGATACTGTGTCAGCAAAGCATTTGTGGCAGAAGATTCTTGAGCTTCGAATGGAAACAGGTGAGCCGTATGTTCACTTCATTGACACAAGTAACCGACATCTACCTGAGTGGCAGAAAGAATTAGGACTCAAGGTACATCAATCAAATCTTTGTTCAGAAATCATTCTGCCTACAAACAAAGACAGAACAGCAGTATGTTGTTTGTCATCTGTAAATCTTGAGCATTACGATGCTTGGAGCAAGAACGGTTTGTTCCTCAAAGACATTGCAGAGATGCTAGACAATGTATTACAATTCTTTATCGACAACGCACCCGATCAAGTCGCACGAGCTAAGTTCTCAGCAAGCCGTGAAAGAAGTATTGGTGTAGGCGCATTAGGCTTTCACGCTTACTTGCAGCAGAAGAATCTGCCGTGGGAAAGCGCAATGGCTAAAGGTACTAATCTGAGAATGTTTAAACATATTAGAGGAAAACTTGATGACGCAAACAAAGAACTGGGGGCTGCCAGAGGTGAAGCCCCTGACGCTGCTGGACGAGGTCTTAGATTTAGTCATGTTATGGCTATTGCTCCCAATGCTAGTAGTAGTATTATTATGGGAAACACTTCACCTTCTATTGAGCCTTTTAGGGCGAATGCTTACAGGCAAGACACTCTTTCTGGAGCTTTTCTCAACAAAAATAAGTATCTGGTACAACTCATTCAGAGTAAGATTGAAGCTGGCGAAACAAAACAGGCAGAAGACGAAATCTGGTCATCAGTCATCTCAAACGACGGATCAGTCCAACATCTAAACTTCTTAGATGAGTGGGAGAAAGATGTATTCAAGACTTCTATGGAAATAGATCAGCGATGGGTTATTGAACACGCAGCAGACAGGCAGCAGTTTATTGACCAAGCACAGTCACTCAATACATTCTTCCGTCCTGACTCTAACATCAAGTATCTACATGCAATTCACTACATGGCATGGAAGCAAGGCTTGAAGACACTTTACTACTGCCGCTCAGAAAAGCTAGGCAAGGCAGACAAAGTATCTAATCGTATTGAACGCCAAATCATCAAAGAGATTGATATGACAGCACTCGTAAATGATGATACTTGTTTGGCTTGTGAGGGATAATGTTAGAAAGAACTGTTGAAAGGGTAACGAGTAAATACCCTATAGAAAAATTGATGGATTTTTGTGAAGCTGCGAAGCATGATGAAAGACCGGCAGCTATAAATATAAGACCTGATAATTGGGAGAATAATCCTAATACTTTATTATATTGCTTATATAAAGATAAGAGATATGATGACAGGGCAGGATATTACATCTATAGAGAAAACGGTGTGATCCTATCAGGACACGGGTATTATCCGTTTGATGAAGATCCCAATATATATGTACAGTCTAGACTTTATAGCATACCTTCACACAAAAAAAGTTTAAGTAAAAACACGACAACATCTAATATGTTAGGATCACATATTGCAGATGTTGCCTTGACACAAGGATATCTTGGCGGCATAATCACGCTTGAAACATACAATTCTCCATTAGCAGATAAGATTGTTCGAATCACCAATCCTGAAAGATATCCTAACTATTACTATGATACAGACATAATTAACGGCAGAGCATGTAAAGTAAGACACTACAAGCAACTCGATCTAAGAACTCAGCCAATGTCAAAATATGGCATTTGCAATATAAAACAAACAAAACAAATAGTTTTATATCATTTGTTTGATGATTCGTATAGAGATGAACTTTTTAAAAAATTAGACAACATAAGAGCAGAATAAATGGCTACAAAATTAAAATTGACAGATGAAAGAAGTTATTTCAAGCCATTCAACTACGCCTGGGCATATGATGCGTGGTTGAAGCATGAGCAGTCACATTGGTTACACACCGAAGTGCCAATGAATGAAGATGTTAAGGATTGGAAATCAAAACTTTCTGATTCTGAGAAAGGATTTCTTACAAACATCTTTCGATTCTTTACACAGGGCGATATTGATGTTGCAGGTGGTTATGTAAACAACTACCTACCAAATTTTCCACAGCCCGAAGTACGAATGATGCTTGTAGGTTTCGCTGCTCGTGAAGCACTTCATGTTGCCGCATACTCACACCTCATTGAGACATTAGGCATGCCTGAGTCTACATACAATGAATTTCTTGAGTATGAGGCAATGAAAGAGAAGCACGATTACTTGCAAGAACTTTCGGTAGAGACACAAGACAAGACTACTATTGCTACAAACATTGCAGCCTTCTCGGCATTCACTGAAGGCATGCAGTTGTTCTCTTCATTCATCATGCTACTGAACTTCCCACGCCATGGTAAGATGAAAGGCATGGGACAGATTGTTACTTGGTCAATCGTAGACGAAACTCTGCATGCCGAGAACATGATTAAGTTGTTCCGTGAGTATATAAACGAAAACCTTGAATTGTGGAACGATGATCTCAAGGGCAAGATTTACGCTATAGCTGAGAAGATGGTAGAGCTTGAAGATCAGTTTATTGACCTAGCGTTTGCGATGGGTGACATGGACAATCTAACACCTGAAGAAGTAAAGAAGTACATTCGTTACATCTGTGATCGTAGATTGATTAGTCTTGGACTCAAGGGCATTTTCAAAGTGAAGAAGAATCCTCTGCCGTGGGTTGAAGAAATGATCAATGCTCCTACTCACACTAACTTTTTTGAGAATCGCAGCACAGATTACGCACGAGGCGCATTGTCTGGTGATTGGGGAGACGTTTGGGCATGAGCGCATGGAAAGAACTGAAAGAAAGATGGATACAGTATTATGTTAAGATAGCTAAAGAAACAGCACTGTTATCCAGAGCAAAGAAACTGCAAGTAGGGTGTGTTATTGTAAGAGACAACAGGATACTGTCGATCGGATACAATGGCACACCCTCTGGTTGGGACAATGAATGTGAACATACTATAGACACAGGAACAAATATTTATTATGAAACCAAACCAGAAGTTTTACACGCAGAAGCCAACGCATTGATGAAATTGTGTCAGTCAACGGAGTCGAGTCAAAGTGCTACACTGTTTGTCACTCATATGCCGTGTATCGAGTGTGCTAAACTTATCTATCAAGCAGGCATCTCACAGGTGTACTATATAAATGAGTATAACGCAACAAAAGGTTGTGGACAGGAGTTTTTAGAAAAGGCGGGAATCGAATGTCAGATAGTATCATAATCAAAAAAACTGTAGAATGCGAAGAGTGTGAAGCTGAATACAAAGTAAAGCACGACATGTCAGATAGGCATTATGTAGTAAGTTTTTGTTCTTTTTGTGGTGCAGAACTAGAAATCGAAGCATCGCTTGATGACTTCATAGATGAAAACGATATAGAGGAAGATTGGTAATGGCATATGCACAAACAGGATCACTAGGCTTCGGAGGATTTGTCTGGAGCGGATTAGAAGTTAAACTCGTAGGACAAGGCAAATCTGTAAAATTCAAAAAAAGTTTTACAGGATTTAGTTTTGGCGGCGGCGCTTGTCAATTGGCAGGCAAATGGAATATCAATCCAAAAGACTTGCCGCACTTCTACCCTTCTACCGGCTGTGAGATTGAAGTAATCGGCAACATCTACGAGAACCCAGAATTGCTAGAAAGGAGTGACAGCGAATGAGTGAGATTAAGTTTAGGGCTTGGGGGCCAAACTGCAAGCATATGTGGCAATGGGATGGCTTAAAGGACTTGATTCAGGAGTTCGGAGATAATGGCGAAAAGATAATAATGCAATACACCGGCCTCAAAGATAAGAACGGGGTGGAGATATTTGAGGGGGATATTCTTCAGGAGAACGGGGATTCGTGCTTCTCTGTTGTTTGGGATGAAAAGTGGGCGAAGTTCAAGATTCAACACCCACCAAAAAGAATTCAATATCCCGAATGGAACCGAGGAATTGATATGGAAGTAATCGGCAACATTCACGAGAACCCAGAACTACTTAAACCCTAGCCCATCACATTACTGATTATACCTAATACTGGAGATAAAATTATGAAAGCTGAAGATTTATCGTGCGTACACATGTTCCCATGCGATTTGGGAGAAATGAGCGAAAAAGAAACCTATCGTATAGCTTACTCACTGCCAGTCGGGAGCGCAGATAAAGGTGAGACAGTGCCTTTGTTCACGCTAGAGCAAGCAAAGCGAGTTCTATCTGACGACAGCATTTCCGTCGATTAGCAATGCAGCTTAATACCGACTTTACCTATTACTGATTATATGGAGAGTTAGAATGGAAGATGAATTAGATATGTTATTTAGACAGCATGGAATTGATGACAAAAAGCTACTAGAGACAGTAAAGGCAATTCGGCAATCTGCTAGAGATAGCGCATTGTTATATGCCGCAAAGCATGGCTATGTAGCGCCGCCAGAGCCGAAAAGCCCTATGGAATTAATGGAGCTAGGCTAGCCACCCCTTCAGCCCTATAGAGGAATAGAGATATGAGTCGTGAAATTAAGTTTAGAGCTTTTAGTGGCATAAGCATGGTGGAGGTGGAGTAGCATTGAGATTTTGGGATGTCAATGATGGCGCAAGAATTTTTGGTGAGTTCTATGGTGCGCCAGGTGGACTTGCTTCTATAGCAAAGACCGGCAAGACTAAACTAAAAGTAGGATAATACAATGGCACAGTGGCATGGTGGGAAAGGCAGCTCCCAACGCAAAGTAGACAAGAAAAAGTACAGCGATAACTGGGACAAAATCTTCGGTAAGAAGAACGATACTGACCTGAAGTTTACGACTGCTGAGGACTTTATAAATAGTGTTTCTGATGATGAAGGAACACTAGATGGCAGTGAAGAAAAAGAAGCCGAAGGAGAAACAGGTACATAGAGTTTATTGTACCTATTTTCCAGACGGAACATACTACATAGGTTACTCAGGCAAAACACAACGACTGTATGAAAAATATTATGGTTCTTCCAAGTATGTCCTAGAGTACGAAGGACAACTTGAGAAGGAAACTATTGCCGAGTATGATAAGAAGTCATGGGCTAAGATGCAAGAGTTTCTCCTACAGTGGCAGCAACGACAGGATCCTAAGTGTTTAAATTCCATGCTCAACATTCGCCTAAATAAAGAACCGTTGGCTGATTTCGAACCAATAGAGTGGACACCAAAATGTTCTTCATAATATTACTTTTATTTTCGGCATTGGCAGTATCTACAGTAGCAGGTTATTTTTCGATTGTCGGTCTCATGGCAATCTTTCCGGCAGCGGCGGCACCTATTCTCGCAATGGGTGTTGTATTAGAAGTGGCTAAACTAGTCACAGCGTCTTGGCTATATCGATACTGGAACAAGACAGCGTTTTTCATGAAGTCCTACTTCGCCATAGCGGTTGTCATTCTGTCCGTCATCACATCGATGGGTATCTTTGGCTTTCTTAGTAAAGCACACCTTGAACACAGCGTATCTACGGGCGATAACACATTACAAGTCGCTAGGCTTGACAGGCGTATAGAAACTGAGCAGAGACGCATAGCAGACGCAGAGACGGTACTGGCGCAGTTAGACAACACAGTACAAACACTCATAGACTACGATAGAATTCGTGGTGACGATGGTGCCATAGCCACCAGAGAGAATCAAGCAGCAGAGAGAACTCAACTAAACACCTCCATTGACGAAGCCATCGCTTCCATTGACATATTGTCGGAAGAAAAGCTGATTCTAGACACAGAACAGCTCCTGATTGAAGTTGAAGTCGGTCCATTGTTGTATGTAGCCGAAATGATTTATGGTAATACTGATAAAGAAACGCTTGACAAGACTGTAAGGTTTGTGATAATATTGTTGATACTAGTATTTGATCCGTTAGCTATCTTGCTTGTTGTAGCGGCTAATATGAGTATGAAAGAAAGAAGAGGTGAAAGTATTACTTTTATATCCGAGAAAGACCTCGAACCTGAATCAGAAGATTTTGGTATCGAAAATGTTTCTGAAAATGTACAAACAGAAGAGAATGTACAGGATGAGAAACATAATAGTAATATGGACATCACCGAAGATGATATGCAACATGTACAGCGGCTTGATAGACGAGTTCGCAAAAAACTTGAATGGTTAATTGACAAGAAAGGAACTAAAGTATGAACTACCACCCAGAACGTAACGATGTAAAATGGCAAGGCAAATTAGTAGACTACCTAAAACGATACGAATGTGAAGTTCAGTTTGAAAAGGCTGACGGCACAATCCGTGACATGCAGTGTACTCTACAAGAGTCTGTAGTACCTGCTACAAAGGGCACCAATAAGCCCAAAGCTGCTAGTGTTCTTACTGTGTTTGATACGGAAAAGCAAGGCTGGCGAACAATCAAGTTCGATAAAGTTATTGATTTTACCGTGCAGAATGAGTATGTCAGGTCACCAAACTAGTTCGTTATGTTTGATAAGAGTGACCTATTATTCATTCCGGTCGATATAGAACCACCGCCTGTAATAGATTGTGATTACATTGACTCTCTTTCCGAAGATCGCTTCCGTGTAGACAATTATAGAAACTGCAGGCATCTGCCTATACATTACTACTTAGACGGAAAATGGTCTTTTACAGATCATTTTCCTAATCTAAATAAATGGTTAGTCAATACGGTTTGGCCACTGACAGGTCTCACTAGAGTTGTTATAATCTGTACTCCAGTGGGGGAAACTAATCCATTGCACATTGACTGTAGTCCCGAAGCATTCAATAATCTGCAACACAAAATAAGATATGTGTATAGAGGCAATGTTGACGATCTGGTATTTACAGCAAGTGACCGTGAAGTGCGAGTTCCCCAGATTGATAGACCATTTCTAATGGATGGATCTTGGCCACATTGGATGAAGAATAATTCTGAAAAGATTAAATATACATTAGCTGTGGGTGCACCATGGGAGCCAGAAGATGGCGATGAAATGTATTCTGAGTTGCTATCTAAAAGTTATGAAAAATATAGCGAACATTGTATTTTATCTGATAAGTTAGAACTACCAGAAAACTATACAGATTATTATGAAGACAAATACAAATGAGTTATCCCAAAAACATTACTAATATACATTTAGAGCCTACTACGCATTGCAATGCTGCTTGTCCTCAATGTCCTAGGAATGTTTATGGGAGCAACCACTCACCAACTAAATTTAAATTGGCACATTTTGATATAAGTTTATTGGATGCATTTGATATTGATTCTTTAGATGAAGTTTTAATAAATGGTAATTACGGTGATATTGTAATGTATCCCGGTGGAGCATTAGCATTAGTTAATCCTTTGATTGAGAAATTTCCTTCTGCCAAAATTCAGATAAACACTAACGGATCTGCGTTGAATAAACGAGAGTGGGCTGCTTTAGGTAAATTAGGTGTGTCAGTAGAGTTTGGCATAGATGGACTAACTCAAGAAGTTCACCAAATTTATAGACAGAAGACAGTGTTGAAAAGAATATTTGAAAACGCCAAAAGTTTCATTGAAGCCGGAGGACATGCACAATGGGCAATGACGGTATTTCATCACAACAAAGATGAAGTAGACGAGGCAAGAGAATTAAGTGCTAAGATGGGGTTTGAGAAATTTACAGCCAGACCAAGTACACGGTTCAATAACGGAAAACCGACACCAATACTCAATGATGATTTTTCAACTAGAGAATGGATTTGGCCTTCTACCGGGGCTGATTGGAGTTTCAATACTAGTATCAGAGAGGCTGAAATAAAGCAATTGTTTGAAAAAATGGCAGACAATAAATCAATTACCATCAGAAATGTTGATGCCAGCCAATCCTCGGGTACAGTTACTTGTTGGTCCAAAGTTCATTCAAGTGTGTACATAACGGCTGAAGGTAAAGTTTATCCGTGTTGCTGGCTTGGCCGCCATCAATTGTGGGATAGTGTATGTGAGACATTGAAAGTTCCTATTCATTTTAATAAAATTACTGTCGAAAATACTCTGTCCGACATACTGTCTCATGAATTCTGGACAAAGCTAGAAACGACCATAAATGAGAGAAATCCGATGAAACCATGCAGTATTTCCTGTAAAAATGCTAGTGGATTCAATGAACAACTGTCTAGAAGTCAAATAATAGTACATAATGCTTGACAAAGCGACTTCCTGGTGTTATAATTACTATAACAATTAAAGGAGTCCTTTCATGGCAAAACGACAACGCAGCACATATGTTCTTCCAGTACCAGATTGGAAGAAGTTCAAAGAATATACTGACGAAGCTGACCGTGTTAAAGCGTTCAGTGATTGTGAGTATTTCGTCCACTATGAAGTGCAAGAGAAATCTGGTGTAGCACCTCTAAAGAAGTGGATGAAAGAGAACTGGTCAGCCGAAGATATGCAATATATCAGTAAGCTGCCAGACTCTCGCTTAGTAATGTTTGGCAAGTATGGTTATATTTGGTCAAAGCTAGGTTACATGACAGAAGCGCATGTGGCTTATTTTAACAGCATCAAAGATGATTTGATACAGAAGGCAAAAGAAATTGTTGTAGAGAAAGAAGAGGCGTCAAAAGCACCTGTCGTTCCTATTCGCAGCAACCTCGTTGACTTTATCAACATGGCAGATGACACACTGGATGTTATTATTCGAAACGGTAATGTGAATGTCACTACCTTAATAGACAATGCCAAGTTGAATGCTGCCGAACTGTCTAAGGCATACACCGAGCTTGATGTTCTCGCTACAGAGTTCAGAGAGTTGGACATAGCAAGAAGCAGTGAAGATGGTGACAGTGATCTTATCGAAGGTTACTCACACCTCAAAAAGTCAACGCTGCGAAATATTCTTGCTTACTTCAATGATCTACAGACAGGATTGCTTGAAACAAAACAGTCAAAAAAGATTGTTCGTATCAAGCGCAAGCGACCTACTGACAAAACTAAACTTGTTCGCAAGCTAAAGTATTTGTCAGAGTTTGCCGAACTCAATCTCAAGAGTTTGAATCCTGTTGACATCATTGGTGCATCAGAAGTTTGGGTGTATGATGTAAAGCGAAAGAAACTAGGTGTCTATGCATCTGACTACGAAGGCACACTGGGTGTCAAAGGTACGAGTATAGATAACTATTCAGACGCAAAGTCTTTTGAGAAGACACTACGCAAGCCAGAAGTACAGATGCCAGAGTTTATGGCAGCAAGAAAGAATGGTTTGCACAAATTTGTAGACTCTGTAAGAGGCAAGAAGTTGGCAGCACGAAAACGCTTACTGCCCGATATGGTTATTGTGAGGATTATATAAGATGATGGTAGTAGACTTTAATCAGGTAGCAATTGCTACCTTTATGGGAGAAGTGGGACACAGAGGCGGCTCTAATATAGATGTCGATCTTCCACTTCTTCGTCATATGATTCTTAACACAATCCGTTCATACAAAAACAAATTCTCGCAAGAGTTCGGCGAAGAATTAATTATTGCATGTGATAACCGACGATACTGGAGACGAGATGTGTTTCCTCAGTATAAGGCTGGCAGAAAGAAAACTCGATCTGATAGTGACCTAGACTGGTCAGCTATCTTTGATGCTCTTCATACTATACGAGCAGAACTAGATGAATTCTTTCCTTATCCTGTGATTGATGTTGAGGGCGCAGAAGCTGACGATGTGATTGGTGTACTCGCTGAATACTCACAAACAGCAGGAGAAGCTAATGGATTGTTCGATGAAGGATCCCAGATCCCTTTTCTTGTTTTGTCAGGAGATCATGACTTCAATCAACTTCAGAAGTGGAGCAATGTGAAGCAATACGCTCCTGCACAAAAGAAGTGGATTAAGATCAAAGAGCCTGCATCGGCTGTTCTGATGGAACATATCATCACAGGCGACAAGGGTGACGGTGTTCCTAACATGTTGTCACCTGACAACTGCTTTGTAGAAGGCACTCGACAGAAGTCTATTCGAAAGAAGTTGCTAGAAGAATGGAAAGTAACACCACCTGAACAATGGATTACTTCTGAGATGTCACACGGATACAATCGTAACCAGATGTTGGTAGATTTGAGCAAGACTCCCGAAGACATCAAAATAGAAGTCATAAATAGTTACGAAAGACAGCAGGGCGGCGATAGATCACAGTTGATGAATTACTTTATCAAGAACCGCATGAAAAATATGATTGAAGTAATACAGGATTTTTAAAAATGATTAGAAGCTTTAGACAAATTGATGACGGATTCAAATATGTTTTTGAAGCCAAAGAACCTCGAGAACAAGTAAGTAGACTCAAAGAATGGGCAGCTAAGAATCAAGCAGTAGTGCCTATCGTTCGTATGGGTGTGGGTGCTGAACAGCACGATTGGGGATTGCCAGAAGGATTGCCAAAGCTTACTAAGATTGAAGCTGATGTACCAGAAGGCATGGGTGAGACTACACTTACACTCGAATGGCGTAGAGTTAAGCAGTTTATTGATCCTAATAGCAACATGAACAACTTGCCAGACTGGAAGCGTGAACAGCAATGGGTAAATATACTAGAAGGCATTCATGTGGTAGAGTCTAAGATTCTAACCGCAGTGAAAGATGGTACACTGTTGAAGATATATCCTAAACTAGAGAAGTGCTTGCCCTTGCTAGGTATAGAGGAGTATAATAAACCCGTCCCAAAGAAATCAAGAAAGAAGGCTTCACCGAAATCAAAGCCGGCTTCAAAAAAATCTTAGGAATTTTATAATGAGAAACTTTGTACATCTCAACACTGAGCAAATCACTCCTTATATCAAAGATGATCCTGTTCGTCCACACCTTTCAGCAGAATACAGAACTACTGGACGCAAAAAGGCTTTCGCATTAGTTGAAGGCTCTGAAGTCTTAGCTGTAATTTGCTGTGCTTACACTAGTATTGTGCCAGAAACTGAGGCAGACCTAGATATTTTGGATGGAAATGAAATGGTAGTGACACCTTACACTGTTTGGTCCTACAAGAAGGGAGCAGGCAGGCAGATCATTGAGTGTTTGCTAAGATTTGTTCAACAAGAACACGCAGAGATTGCTAAAAGTTATTGGCCTAGAATTGTTACTCTGTCACCCAAGACAGAGATGGCTACAAAGTTTCACATTAGCAACGGCGCTGTTAGGATAGCGAATAACGCTGAGACGGATAATTTTGAATATTCAGTCGTTTAAATCGGTGGGCTTGTAGGGATCATATATCTTACCAGCGACCCAGCCTTCAGGAATAGGTTCATACTCTGGTATAGTAGTAGCTCCTTCAGGCCCACATATCCATTTGTATTTGCCACGCTTGCGTCTTGCCTCTGATATCTTCTGCCGTGTAGAGTTTCGATGCTTGTGACCGTGCATAGGATTGTTTTCGCCACGCCTAGTACCTGTCATAGTCTTAGATACTTTGTCACGGAAGTCTTGTGATCTACCATTCTGTACAGCAGGGTGTTTGTCACCCATTTTAGCTTCGGCGATACGCTGACGACCTTCTTCTGTGTGCTTACGAGTTCTAGCACGAGCAAAGTCGCCAGCTATTTCCATATTCATAGAATCAGCTATCTCTCGAATCTGCTCAATGGTAGATAATCTCCTAATCAGCTCACGAGGCTTTGGTACATCCTGTATCTTTTTCTCGTCTACGATATACAGAGTATTTTTGTGTTGGAAAAGAAAAAATAATGAAGTCATTATATTATAACTGTGCCTTGATTTGGTTTTCCTTGCAGCCTATAACTGGCCATGACATCAATTGTAGTAGGCTTAGGATTAGATCCAGGAGAGTTTAGACCTCTTGGCTGTATTCTAACTTCTAACTTAGCAGTGAGATTGCTTAACTTATTAAATTCTCTGCTTGATCCAAAAATTGTAGCAATCTTTTTAAGCTCGTCTTTAGTCACACCTTTAGAGTCTACTATCCACATTTCTTTACCTATCATCATAGCTAGAACATTTTTTCTCACACCAGTTCTTAGATTTTTTGTAAACTTGTTTTTATAGTGTGTCAATATTTTATTGCCCAATGTATTGCTAGATATGTTTGCTATGCTATAATTTTTTGTGTTATTTGCAAAATTTTCTGTCAATGGTCTTCTGGCAAACTTGTCTGGAACAATGCTCAACATTCCACTGTATATTTCAGATATTTTAGGGTGAAAATATTTTTTGAAATCTTTTAGTAATCTTTTACCATTCTGACCAGCTTCGGCTGTGTCGTTCATCAAAGATATAAGTTCTTGCTTGGCTTCAGATTTTTTGTCTGGTGTGTAAAATTTGCTGCCATCAAACCGCCAGTCCCTCATACTACCCATTTGAGCGGTATGTGAATTTTTGTACTCTATATGGACATCTATCGCAGTTTTGTTATCGAGGTTTATCGTGAAACCAAAGTCTGGAAAGCCAGCATCTGCTCCCATTGGCTTGGCAAATGCAGCGTGAGTTTTTCCCAGTCGTGCTTGTAACAACTTGAAAGCTCTATTTTCGTCATCGAATGCTTTGGTATTGGCACCCATTGTGTCTCTCCGGTAAAGTATTTTACTATTTATAACTTGACAATTACCTTAATACATGTCATAATGTACTATAAATTAATAAAGGAGTCAAGTAAATGAACAAAGAAACACTGATGGAACTGCTCAATTCAGCCGAAAATGAGCTGGAGAACTACTACACAACTGGTAGCGACTGGGATATTGAAGCGACCGAACGCTACTGTGCCGACCTAGAGAGACAGCTCGTCTCTGTAAGTGACTGATATCATTGACAAAACTAATTTTAAATCCTGAATTAAATCAAAGACTTACGAATTTGACATTTGCTGCTTCCTGTAGTATAATATATGTATAAAATGAGAAAAGGAACTAGAATGATTAAAATTAGTATTGAAGGTGGTACAGCAAAGCAACGTGACTTAGGTGAAGGCGCCCTTCGATATTTCGTCAAGGTGTTGATGCCTCGCAAGCGCAGTCTCAGCATTGACTTGCAGATAAAAAATCTTATCAAAGACGATGTTGCTGGTTTGTGTGAACACATGGGCCGCAATGAGGTTCTCATTGAATCTCACAGTCGTGGCACTCTTTATGATTATATCAGTTTTCTAGCTCACGAATCAATTCACATGAAACAGTTTGTTACTGGTGAACTAAAGACTGTTAATAGAAAAGACCTGTGGCACGGCGAGGACTTTACTGATGTGGCATACAGAAAGCAGCCATGGGAAATTGAGGCATGGAATGGTCAACACGAATTAGCAAAAGATTTTATTAAAAACGAAATGGGCTTCACACTTAAACAAGCAAAAGACCTGAGTCCAAGAACAATGAAACAAATGGACTGGAACGCAGAAGTATTGTTTCTAAACAAAGTGTGTGAAGCTCAAATAAAGAAGGAGAAAAAAAGAAAATGATGTTTAAAGAAAACATAATCCTAACTGACATTGACGGTGTCTGCTTGGATTGGGAATTTGCATTTCATCAGTGGATGGAGATGCAGGGACATTACATAGACTCGAAAGATGTCTACTCAATGGCAATCGCTTATCAAATAGCACCCGACACAGTGAAGCGGTTAATCAAGACCTTCAACGAATCAGCAGCGATTGGTTTCTTGCCGCCGTTGCGTGATGCTCAGTACTACATCAAGAAGCTCCACGAAAAGAAGCAGTATTGTTTCGTGGCGATTACTAGCCTAAGTTTAGATCCTTATGCTAAACTCCTTCGTGAACGAAACCTGAATAAGATATTTGGACCAAACACATTCAAGGAAGTTATCTGTTTGGAGTGTGGCGCAGACAAAGCCGAGGCGCTGGCCTTTGCATCAGTGAAGTATCCTAGTGCGGTCTGGATTGAAGATAAGATTGAAAATGCAGATATGGGTGCAAGTCTAGGCTTTGATACATATTTAATGGAACATGCTCATAACATGAAGTACAAGGGTAAAGCAAGAAAAGTAAAGAACTGGGAAGAACTTTATGGGTTAATACTACGAGGCAAGCCTGTCTGGCCATAGGAATAATATGCTAATAAATATTCAGATAGAAATTGACACAGAACGAGACGCCGAAGAGTTAAGAGATTTGGTGAAATTGATACAACAAATACAGGATAAAGCAAATGCAGCGGCAAACGATTGAAACCACATATATGGTCACCCTTGTTGAGAAGATCAAACAGTGGCATTATGATCGAAATCTGATTGACGGCGCTAATGACAAAGATCAGGTGTGCAAGCTCATTCAAGAAGTAGGCGAACTTTCTGACAATGTGTGTAAGGGCAAAGATGTCAGTGACGATATCGGTGACATTGTAGTGGTGCTGATCAATATCGCAGAACGAAATAAATTGAGCCTCACAGAATGCCTACAACAAGCATACAGCGATATTGCAGATCGCAAAGGCAAGATGGTAGACGGAATATTCATTAAGGAAGAATAATGTACCTGTGTATATGCAACGCTGTCAAAGAAAGCGACAAGGATCGCTATCATCTTATTGGCACAAATTGCGGCAAATGTAAAGAAACTAATAAGAAGGAAGAAAAATAATGGATATGGTATCTATATATCATAAAGAAATTTATTACGCTGTTTCACTTTTTCTAATGATTGGTTGTGGTTATATGTCACATTCCATTGGTAAAAGAGATGGGGTCATGCATTTCTTATCATACTTAGAAGAAAACGCCAACAGTAAAGGTGTATTGAAAATAAAGATAACTGAAACTCAATTTGAAATATTAAAACAGGACTAAATATGAGTACAATGATGCGACCTACCCGTGGTGTGGTAGTATTTGGATTTGAGAAGCGAGATAGTGTCACCGAAGGCGGCATCATTCTACAAGACTCTACTAAACTAGATTCAGCGATTGGTATAGTCATGGGCATTGGTCCTGATGTGAAAGATGTTGAAATTGATAATCGTATTGTCGCAGATTGGACTAAAGCGCAAGACATTGGCAACAATCTACTTGCTATTGAAGAAGAGCATATTCAAATTATTCTAGGAGAATAATGTGAGTTTTGAATACACTTGTTCCAGGCATGGCCGTTTTATTTACCATGGATGGCCTGCTCAACAGAACATCAATATTTTTGATTACTTCCCTCCTTTCTTTCAAGCACAAACTTTTGACACAGTAATAGAAATAGGAACCAGCGAGGGCGGCTTCTCTCACTACATATATGACCTGTCTCAACTACATGGATTTAGATTCTGGACATATGACGTTGAGAACAAACTACGCAAGGAACCTCCGTTCGATTTCAGAAACAAATCAGCATGGGATGGCGAGGGGTATGATGAGATTGTAGAAGGCATTGCTAACGGCGGCAAGACTCTCTTGTTAGTAGATGGCGGCGACAAGATTAAAGAGTTTAACTTGTATGCACCTTTTTTGAAAGAAAACGATTTCATAATGACACACGACTATGCTCCTGACCGTGAATATCACAGTATTTTTATGCGTGATCAGATATGGGAGTGGTGTGAAAATGTAGCAGCAGACCTTGAAGCATTCGAGAACGATATTGTACCTGCATCTTATTGGTCACAGCAATTTTTAAATGTGGCATGGAGCTGCTGGAAAAAAAGTGAATAACTATATACGAGAAAATTTTTTATATCCTCTCACTGAAAAAGATATTAAAGTTTTCAGTGAATCTGTCGAGCATACAAAAAATGCTCCTTTGACGCATCATGCGATAAAGGACAAAAGAATCCTCCGAACTGATTTCACTAAAAACATGATACGTCTCGCCAAGCTACTTGATTTGGAAGTAGCATCAATCACGGCATTCACAGGAGAAGCAGGTACTCAGTGTCGACCTCACATTGACGGCGAGCCAGACACAACCTACTCGTGGCGACTAGCTTATTATGCAAGCGGTGATAACAGCACACTGAACTGGTGGCGTGTGGGACCTGTGTTGACTCATGTTAAACTTGAACTTGATAACAATCGTTCAAAAGAAAAGAACACACCTGCGGGATATTCGGTGATAGATACACAGCATAAAGTATACTCAAGAGATATAAATATGAAGTCAGCGTTTGTTAGAACAGACATTCCTCACTCAGTTGATATGACAAAAGCAACAGAAGAACGCTTGACATTATCAGCAACATTCTTTCCTCATATTTCGTGGGAAGAACTCAACAGAAGATTGGACAACTTATGTTAATAGCAATTACAGGCCATGCAAACGGAATTGGCGAAGCGATAACGAATGCAGCTTCTGAAAAAGGCCACACTGTAATGGGCTTTGACATAGAAACTGGTGACGATATAAATGATCCAGATATAATCGTAGAACAAGCAAAACTAGCAGATGTGTTTATCAACAATGCATATGCTCCTGCCGCACAGACAACTTTGTTACAAAAAATGTTTGCAGAATGGGCAGAAGATCCAACAAAGACGATTGTAACAATAGGAAGCAAAGCAAAGTATTTCCCAACAGGCCAGTCGCAATTAACACCAAACATGGTGCAGTACACACTAGACAAAAGAATAATGGACGAGATTATTAAAGGATTTCAATTCTATTCAAACAAAAAGTGTAGACTTATTACAATAAATCCTGGCTTTGTTGATACCAACCTAACAAAAAACTTAGATAAAGTTATGCTTACAACAGAAGCTATAGCAGATGCGGTTATCTGGACACTAGAAATGCCACAAGATGTTGAAATAGGTGAACTTAGTATATGGACAAGAGAGAAATAGTAGTACACTTAGGACACAATAAAGATTATTCTCTTACTATAGAACTCTTTGACAACAGAGTAGCAAATCGTATATGGGAAATGATACGAGATGCTGACGATATAGACTTTGTATCACGCACAGAGTTTTATGAATTTGGGGAGAGTCAAAAAGATGTCGAAAACGATTTAAATACCGCCATAAATCATCTAAAAAGATTAAAACCTGAGACATTTAAGCACGATTTTGATCTAAATCGGTTACATGAGAACTTTCCTGATCTAGTACACATAGAAACGGATTCAGAAACAAAACACTGGCTAGCGATGTTTAATTATCACTTGCACCACCTAGAGAGAATGCGGGATGGTGGTAAGAGACAGTTTCTATTCTGTAGCAACATTCAAGCAGAACCTCTACAAGACGAAGACTACGACCTGTTTACTCTTGGCAAAAGAGAAAACACTGTGTACATGAATTATCCTCATGTGGGTAAAAACATTACAGAAATTGTGCAAGACAACGACACAGAAGTTCCTGAACATCACATTCTTCCTACAAGCATTGTAAGGCCAGATTTGCTGTTTCATTTAGACGAAGACAGATGGGCAGGTAAAGAACCTCAATTAAAATTCTACATCGACAATTGGCTGAAGCAGATAGAACATAAACTGCCCTATCCTATAGGAGACAAAAGACTCGCACTGGGTCACATACCTTTAGGTAAAATCATCGACCCAGACATAAATAAGATTATAGAGCATCAATACATTTATGGGATAGAGAGTAGTAAAGGAAAGTAAATTGTGAAAATTTTAATATTTGGTTTACCAGGTAGTGGTAAAACTACTCTAGCAAAACCGTTTGCAGAGTTACTAGGTGGAGTGCATATTAATGCTGACGCAGTTCGCAAAGAATATGATGACTGGGATTTTACACCTGAAGGACGTATACGTCAAGCACAACGCATGCGTCATCTAAGTGACGGTGTTGTTATGGCAGGCAAAATTGCAGTAGCAGACTTTGTTTGTCCTACAGAAGCCGCACGTTTAGAATTTGATCCAGATTTTACAGTCTGGATGGATACTATTAAAGAGGGACGTTTTGATGATACTAACAAAATTTTCCAAGCGCCTACTAAGTACGACTATCATGTTGCACAGTGGTTTAACGATACACATACACAACTTTTAAAAGTTGTAACTTCTTATACGAAACGCAATGGAAACAGTAAGTAAAAAACGCCATTTAGCAAAAGCAGTTACTTGGCGAATTGTAGCAAGTATTGTTACTGCATTAATTGCTTGGTACTTTGGGCTTCCGCCTAAAGCTGTTGGCGCAGTGTTTGTTGCCGACTTAATTATTAAATTTGTATTATACTACGGACACGAACGGCTATGGTACAAATATATTCGATACGGAGTTAAAAATGTTTGATTATCAAAAGCCTACTACACAGATGTTAGGCCGTTGGCAACCTTGGCACGATGGCCACACTGCACTGTTTAAAAAAGTATTTGCCGAAACCGGGCAAGTTGCTATTATGGTACGTGACGTTGGAGGTATTGTTGGACAAGATGCAGGCGGTGGACGTACAGTTGCACAAGATGACAATCCTTTTGACTTCCTAACAGCAAAAGAAAATATTATTAGGGGTTTGGCAAAAGAAGGCTTTACATATAACGAAGACTATATTATAATGGAAGTTCCAAACATTGTAGACATCAGTTATGGTCGTGGTGTGGGATATACGTTTACGCAGCATGACTTAGGTGAAGAGATACATAATATTAGTGCAACACAGATTAGAGAACAGTTAAGAAAAGAAGGTAAACTATGAAAAAAACATACATCGGTAGTAAATATTTCTTTGTCTGTTACAGTACCCTCAAGCAGTTAAAAGTAGACATAGAAAGAAAGGGCGAAGAGAAGGTCATCGACTTCAACGGCTGGCTTCTCATCACAAAGAAAGGCAACAAGAAATACAAATACTGCCTGTTCAAAGGCGAAATTTCACGCACACTCGTTGTAGAGGACTAACACAATGGCATACTCAGACAAAGTACTCGATCATTATGAAAATCCACGCAATGTAGGTATATTCGATCCTAAACAAAAGAACATCGGCACAGGCATGGTAGGAGCACCCGCTTGTGGTGATGTCATGCGTTTACAAATTGAAGTAGACGAGAACAATATCATCACGGACGCTAAGTTCAAAACCTACGGGTGTGGGTCAGCAATCGCATCATCAAGCCTTCTCACGGAATGGGTCAAAGGACTATCACTAGACGAAGCAAAGGACATAAAGAACGTAGACCTAGCAGAAGAACTAGCACTACCTCCAGTAAAGATACATTGTTCAGTATTAGCAGAAGACGCTATCAAGGCAGCAGTAAAGGACTATCAAGACAAGCAGCAATGAAATATTATGTTTGCTCACCTATGGGCAGGACAGGCAGCAAAAGAATAATGAATGGTATACAAGACGCCCAGGCATCAAGCAACCAGAAAATGTATATACATCCTATCAAGTCTGACCTTACTCCAAGTCCAAGTAGAAATTTACTAGACGGCTTCCAAGTTATAACCGAAGTAAAAGGTAAAGGATCACAATCAAAAGGCTACACGGACGATGATGCCATAACTTTGATGGATACATGGAAGACACCTATTGTATGTCACAGTCACAACCCGACTTTATTACCGACAGACAGCAATGACTGGACTTTTATCCTCTCAACAAGAAGAAAGAAGATAGACATTGCTTTCTCTATTATCATGGGATGGAAAACAAAATCATTTGATCCTTCACACCCAGTAGATCCTTCCTTCAAAGCATTCAATGCAGACATAGACGTAGTGAAAACGCTCCTCAAACATACACACATATTAGAAAATCTTTTTATTGAAAGAGTAATAAAACTCACAGGAGATGTACCTAAAACAATATTCGTAGAAGATACATGGGAAATACTAGAAGAAAAAATAGGCATCGAACTACCAAACAAAAAACTTGACACATCTACAATAAGCTCACATCGGGCAGATAAATACATGTTAAATTACCAAGAGATAATAGATACAGTCAACTGGAAATAGCATACACTGCTCAGTAATAGCAGAGGAATTTTATGATAGAATCATGGACACCACAAGCATTAATCCTAACAGAATCAGCCAAGAGTAAAGCAACAACACTCAAGGAAGGCGACAAACTATTAAGAGTCTATGTACATGGAGGAGGCTGCTCAGGCTTCCAATACGGATTCTCAATAGAAGAAAAAACAGACGATGATACCGTAATAGACAACCTAGTCCTAGTAGATAGCCTATCCTATTCTTATGTAGTAGGAAGCACGTTAGATTATGTAGAAGATATAATGGGATCAACCTTCCAACTAAAGAACCCAAACGCAGTAGGCACCTGTGGCTGTGGAGTGAGTTTTACAGTATGAAGAATTATGAAGGGTTTTGTTATATGTGGATTAACACAATAACAAAGAAAAAATATCTAGGAAAACACATAGGATCCGTTGAGGATAATTACGCTCACTCGTCTAAAGTAATGGAGTCCTTTAATATGGACTCCGTTCCTCCGTATATGAAAAGGCGTATAATATTTAAAGGCTCTAAAAAAGAAGTCAATGAAACTGAAGCCAGACTATTGAGTAAACTCAGTAAAACCCCAGAAAAATGGGAGTCTTACTATAATCTACACAAAGGAGGTGTCTATTACAACAAGAAACAAAAAAAGGTAATAGCTAATCCGCCAAAGAAAACTATATCAAAGGAAGAATTCGCTCTCTTATTAGAACATGTAGAAAACACTTCAAGGAAAAGAAACTTGTCTAACAATAGACTAATACTATGCTTTTTGTATTACTCTGGCATTAACTATGTAGACTTGTGGAAAATTAAAGTAAGAGATGTATTAGACGAAAAAGGACAAGCAAAAGATATAATAGAATTCGAAGGAAACAAAATGCCTCTTTATATCTCAAAAATATTAAAGGAAGAAATTAATAGATTCTTTGGAAGTAAACTCCCTTTACACAACAGAGAGTCTTATGTTTTTATATCACAGAAAGGAAGTCCTTTTAACTCAAAGACTATACTGCATAAGATTACCCATCTCTTGAGTTCTGCTGGTCTGTCTAGGGTCAATTTCCGTACCTCGTTCGTGAAAAACCTAGTAGATAGAGGAATAGATCCACGCATTATATGTAAACTAGCTAGAATAAAAACAATAGATTTGTTAATGAAAATATACTATGATGAGGTTGACACTGACTTGATAAAAGTGCTCAACGGTACTGATCTATAAACGAAACATTAATACGCCTTATGTACTATAAGTGAAACAATATTTCGCATAATAGAGCAAAAGAGAAACAATATTTCACCTTTCTATACATGAACCACACTACCAGTGATACCACCGAAATTCCACAGATGCAAATCCACAGCCGGGCTTCCCTGGCAAGCTCAGATGCGAACGGAAATGCTGGTTGAGATGCAGATTCCATAGCTATTCGAGATGCAGATTTATATTGTAGCACATGTGCAGCCAAATGTCAACCCCAGATGCAAAAATAGGTCATGTACAGGTGCAGATAGAGGCTACGCTGAGGTGCAGTGGATACCCAGTGGATACCCAGTGGATACCCTAGGCATAGGGGTGCCCATAGGTAGCGTGTAGGCAGTACCCGTGTCCATGGCCCTATGTGGACTATAGATAAGCCATAATGGCCCTATATGGACTGTAAACAGACCAAGGGTCCAGGGTGTTCCACGGGGTCTACCATAGAACCGTTGAAACGAAATTTGGAGGCATTAAAAGAGATTCCGGGCAGGGCCTGATCCGAACGGCACCCGCCAGAAGTTCCGCCCTGGACTCCGCCCTGGAGCTCCTGGCAAACTCTAATGAAATCAAGCACTTAAAAACTCTAAGAGAATCAATGACTTGGCTGCAGCCAGAAACCTCTTACATATCAAGCACTTAAAAACTCTAATGAAATCAAGCACCTAGGAACGCTTGATTTTCTCAAAGCAGACGGATAGTATCTCATGGGCAGATGAGGAAGTCAAGTCTTTTTATCATTGTTTTTTTCGATGAAGGTTGGTGTTATCATCGATTTTATTCACTGTACTTTTGCCAAAACACCCCGTATAATGTACTTACACAATCAGAAAAGAGAGCAAATATGGCTTATCACACCCACACTCAAAACCCCATTGGATGTTTTGTCCACTCTAATGGTAATTACTTCGAATATTCGGTCAATCCTGATACCCATGAATTTGCCAGTGAGTTTCCTCATATAGTATGGGTTGGTTCTTACGGCCATGGTGGGGATCAGGGATATAGGTATGCCATAGTGAAAAAGACAGTGGCTTATATATCGGTGGACGAGGATGAGTTTGGCAAGCCAGTGATGGAGAAATGGTCCCTTAAAAAGAATGACCAGTATTTGCAAAATAGTTAAAATAAAGCTTGACTTTTGGAATAAACCCTGTATAATGTACTTACACAATCAGAAAAGAGAGAAAGAAAAATGGAAAATGAAATTGTAATATGTCCTGAATGCGGTACACAGGTCGAAGCTCCAATTGATGCTATATGTAGCGACTGTCAGGCCGATCAAGCTGCGGCACAGTCCGAATTCTTGGCTCTAAAATAAAGCTTGACTTTTGCCGAAAGACCCTGTATAATGTAATTACAAACTGAGAGAAGGAAATAAAACCATGCTTTACACAATCAATTTCACAGTATTCGGTGACGATAACTCCAGAGAGGACCTCGTTCGCCGTGTCCTTACAGATAGCATGGCTGAGGCAGAAGCCGCAGTCTATGGCGCTTATGGTAATAGCATTACCATTAACTCAATCTCAATTAAGGATGTCAAATAATGAGCATATACCAAGTAAATGCGGTTACCTCCATCAATGGTTCCTACTTATCTGCCCGTGAGCAGGCCATGGGCATGGACAGGCACTCCCTATGTAGTGATACTCGTCTGGAAAGACTCACCCAGGTGTTCCGGGAAGTGGAAAACTTTAAGGAAACGACACTGGGCAAGATCCTAGCCACCGATAGCATGCTTAAATTCGACCTACTCGCTCGGAACGTGGTCAAGTACGAGAAGATGGAACTATCCACTCGGGTGAAGGCTGGCTTTAATGGTAAGCAGAAGGAAATCCAGATAGGAACCCAGAGGTTTGTCCAGATTGGTACTGATTATCACGGCGATATTTCATAAATTATAGGTTTACTCTCAGAGGATTGGTTATCCTCACCCGAGGGCAGGTTTTTCTCTCTCTTTTTTACCCTGCCCTCATCTTAGCCCCTTAATTGGGGCTTTTTTTGTCTTTAAACCCTTGATTTTTAACGAAAAACACCTTTTTTTGATCTTTTTTTGAAATAAAGCTTGACTTTTGGAATAAACCCTGTATAATGTACTTACAAACTAGAGAAAAGAGAGCAAAACCATGAAATACCTAAGCATCGGATCAAACGCTAAAACAATCAAGTCGGACAAAGGCGGTGAATATCTCACGGCTATCATGTACATGGCTCCAGCTGATACGGTAGAAGGTATCAACGTATGCCCTACTGCCGAGCTGGCTGGTTGTAAGAATGCCTGCCTATATAAAGCTGGCATGGGTTCCTTCTCGAATGTCCAAAAGGCTCGAATGAATAAGACAATCGCATTCCGTGATGACCAAGTGGCTTTCGTAGACCAGTTGGCAGATGATATCCGCAAGGGTATTAAGAAGGCCACCAAGAACGGTGTAGAATTGGCAGTCCGTCTGAACGGCACTTCCGATATCGCTTGGGAGAACCAGAAAGGATCAAATGGCCTAAACCTCATGGACACCTTCCCTGATACCCAATTCTATGATTACACCAAGCTCCCTGGCCGTAAAGTCCCTGCCAATTACCATCTCACTGTATCATATTCTGAGGCCAACCTAGCCTACGCTTCTAAGGCAGCACGTACCCCGCACAACCTAGCAGTGGTATTCCGCAAGGAGCTCCCAGAATTCTTCCTAGGTCGTAAGGTGATCAACGGTGATAAGGACGACCTCCGCTTCCTTGACCTAGCCAACGTGGTAGTAGGTCTAACCGCTAAGGGCCCAGCCAAGAAGGATACGTCTGGCTTTGTAATCGATGGCTACGCAGGGATCTAAAATAAATTGAAATAAAGCTTGACTTTTCCAATAAACCCTGTATAATGTACTTACAAAATCAGAAAAGAGAGAAAATCATGACTAAAGCAAACCAAAGAGCAATGGCAGACCAACTACTCCAAGAGTTCCTAAAGAATGGTGGCAGTATCACTAAGGTACCAGCAAAGGAAGTTAAGGTTCGCCACATAGCAGGATTGAAGTGGGGCAGCATCGCCCACACTGGCCGTAAGCAAATCACAATGGCCCGAACACTGGGTCTAGGAGCATAATATGAATACCAGCCAAATAGTGAAAGCCTTCTCCGAGGCTGATATAGTAGCCGCCAAATCACGCCAGATAGCAGGCTGGATGATCGAATCATTAGAAAAGCAGGAAGCCCTAGGCAACCTCGACCGTGAAGGACAAGCTAATCTCAAAATGGGCAGGGAGCTTATTAAGAACCTAGACGAATACCTGGCCAAGCCAATAATGGGAGAAGTATAATGTATAATAACCAATTGGTAATAGATAAGGTTATCGAGGAAATGAAATTACAGATAGCCGAAAACGATTGGACAGTGGTAGAGGAGCTCCTGTCTTTTGTACCCGTAGAATTCCTCAAAGGCTTTTTACCTGAGGAGGTAGTATAATGAATAACCCAAGAGATTACGCATTAGAGCTTATAGAAGATGGTTCACTTAACGCCCGAGACTTCGCAATTATGTGCGTGAAGTGGATGAACAGCCACGAGGTAGAGGAAATGCTCAAAGCGAATGAGATAGATCCCCGTAGTATAGCGGCACGTGCTAATGGTGGTAGTGTAGAGGACGTCCCTTGGTTTTACAAAGACCGTAGTGTAGAGGGCGTCCCCTGGTTTTACGAAGAAGGAGAAGTGTAATGAGTAAGTTGGAATTCCTAATAGAGACCCTATGCGGTCTGGCACTTATCCCCCTAATCTATATCTTTGTGGTATTAGCCTTAAGTTTCTGAAATAACGCTTGACTTTTGCCAAAACACCAAGTATAATGTACTTACAAACTGAGAAAAGAGAGAGAAATAGCATGGCTTACGTATCACAAGAAATGAAAAAGAACCTAGCTCCAGCAATCAAACAAGTCCTGAACAAATATGGCATGAAGGGTAGCCTATCAGTAAACAACCACAGCACCCTAGTCTGTAATATCAAGGAAGGCAAGATGGACTTTTCTGATTACATGAACGGAGATAACTATATCCAAGTAAATGAATATTGGATCGACCGTCACTATAAGGGCACCCATCAGGCATTCCTAAGTGAGCTTCTGGCAGCCATGAGGGGTCCAGACTACTTCGACAATTCAGATCCAATGACGGATTACTTCTCTACTAGCCATTATACCGATATTAACATTGGACGGTGGTCAACCCCCTACGTCCAGAAATAGCCCATCGGGTGCTTCCAGGGTAATTCCCAGAAACCGAGGTATGGATCTTGGCCAGGGAATTAGCCCTGTATACGCTATATGCCCACCAGCAATGTTTTAAGGTCATTCTGGTTCCCAAAAAAAGCTCGGCAAAAAAAGCTCGGCAAAAAATCGCAGAAAAATTTTAGCGGCCAAAATGGTCGGTCACAAAGTCAGGAGGCTTTAGTATGAGCAATGATGAAAATCAAGCGGCACGATTCCAAGCAATGACAAAGATGCTAATAGAGGCATCTACCCTGTTACTCAATGAGACAGAGAGGGGTATGTACGGCGAGCCTACATTTGCCCAACAGAACCTAAGACAGTTGATTGAGCATGTAGAGCATTCCCTAACTTACAGGGAGAATGGCGACATGCATAAATAGCATTATACTGGGAGAACGGAGAACCCTTAACATGCTATCATTCAAAGAATACCTAGAAGAAGAAGTCTTAGAGGAGCGAGTGATCTCCCCTGGCTTTAATAAAGACCATGAGCATCACAGAGAGAAGCACAGAGGCGAGATGCACGATATGCTACATAAGGCATACAAGCCTCTGGGAGGATACTCTGGACAGAAGTCCGGCTCTAAAGAAGAGTCTAAGGCCATACATCATGACATTACGCATTCCGGCATTAAGGCAGTGAAGCGTAATGGTAAGCTATCAGCAGTTGCTCTCTATAAGAAGCAGCACGGTCGTAAGTCTATAGCATCTGCAACAGACGGTTCTGATCAAGGCAAGAAAGACTTTGTGAAGACCAAAGTAGAAGATCACGAGCATAAGAGAGCGTGGGGAGAAGTCTCTGGTAAGGTAGAAGCCATACACAAGAAGATCGGTACTCCTGATATACCTGCTTCTAAAGCCAAGAAATTGACTGGTAAAGACGTAAAGCCACATAAAGACGGCATACACTATGATCGTAAGATAGGTGATCAAATACACACAAAAAAGATGGTTGGACACCCAAAAACGTAGCAAAATCAGTCACTTATTGCCCCTATTGACAATGTTATGGCTATTTGCTATAATAGTTGTATATTATTGAGTTGTGAGGTGTTTTGTGTCAAAGCTAGTGTTCTATTTTCATGGTTACGGGTCTTCTCCCGAAACTCCTAAAGTATCTCGACTGCGTGAGGCTCTGTCTGATTGTGAGGTTCATTCATTCCCTATCAACATAGACCCTCGTGTCGCTATACCTGAGCTATGTGAGCGTATTGAGTCTGTCCTGTTAGACGAGCCTCACAGCGAAGATTCTGTGCTGTTTGTCGGTACTTCTCTCGGTGCTTGGTACGCTGGTCATCTAGCGAATCTTTACGGCTTGCCGTCTATTCTGATTAACCCTACTGTTACTCCTAGCGTGTCTCTCGAAAAATACGATGTACCTGTGTCTATTCGTGGGGCGTACCCTGACCTTATTATACCTGAGAATGCTGAGGTGTTCTTGGCTGAGAGAGACGAGGTGTTAGACCATAGTGAAGTGATGAAATTTACGGGACGAATCACTGTCGTGGAAGAGGCGAATCATCGTTTTGATGGAGAAGCTTTCTCTATGGTGATTGAAAGAATTCGTGAGAAAGTGCTTGACAAAGTGTAGTGGTATTGTTATAATGGATATGTTGTCTTAAAGAGTAGATGTAATTATGGATATATTAGAATCAGTAGTAGAAGTGCTATTAGAAAAAACAGTAGGGTTTAAGCCACATACTTACTATCTGAATCAAGCAGGTAAGTGTGTAGCCTATAGCAAGAGTGGCGAAGAAGACATTAAAGTATTCGTTAAGCCGCTTTCATTTAGTAAATCGTATCGTAAATTTGATAAAATAGTGAGGACTATATAATGAGTTATCCAGTGATTGAATCAGGCAAGCCTCTTAGACCGCTTGTTGGCAAAAGAGCTAAAACAAACTTAAACAGAAAAATAATGTTTACCAGAACTTCAATGACCATTAGTGATTTCATGCGGGATCTTATTCCCCTAACAGATTGTAATCCTATCAGTCAGCGTCCTGCTGTTCATTTAGAGTCAGATAATCCTAAGTCTAGAGCAATTATTAATTCAATCCTAAATAACATTGACATAGGTAATATTACTCTAGTTAATGTTGTAGAAGAAGAAAGCGTATATCAATGGGAGTCACTTGACGGTGGACATCGTAAGCGTGCCATTCGTGATTTTATTCTAGGCAAGATTACAATAAACGGCATAACATACTCACAGCTTTCAGAAGAACAGCGTGAAGCGTTTATGAACTATGAGCTGTCATTTACTCTTTATTCTCCTATGTCTAATTACATGAAAGGTCATATCTTCCGCAGTCTTAATGAGACAACTGATGTAAATGACCAAGAGACGCTGAATTCTTATGGCGATCATCCAATAGCAAATGCTGTCCGTGAAACGGTGCGTGTGGTAACGCTTAGAAATGGTAAGACCAGTGTGATTCATGATTTGTTTGAGGTAACTAATGGTGGCAACTTTAAATGGTTGTCAGGTTCGAACCCGAACGGGCGACTCCGCTTAGAAGAGTTTGTAGCCCGTGTCTATTATAGTTTCTATAACAGGAGTGCGCTTGGATCAAGAAAGTATAATAATCTTGAAAAGATGTACAATGATGAGACGTTGAATGTTGCTAAACTGAAGAAGAAAGCAGATAAGTTTTTTGATTTTCTTTATGAGATGGCAAAAGTACGCAGACAGACAGCAGGTAGTGGATTAGGTAACAGCGAACGCAATACGCTTTTGAATCTGTATCTGTATCTAAGTGACAGTTATGGCAGTGACTTAGAGTCCACGGATTACATAGAATGGTACAAAGCCTTCTCTAAGGTGTACAATGATCTTTACAACGATCCTCGTAGCAAGTGGAAAGCCGTGCTTGATGCAAAGATGATGGCAAGTATTGGCGAGAGCAAAGAGTCTACTATTACTCAATTGTTCCAAGACTACACACGCAATCATGACTCGGCTGAGAAGCAGAAGCAAATGGTAATCTGGCTAACACAACATCCTGAATGGACTAATGTAACAGACTACACTCTGTTAAAAGATCGCAACAGGTCTTTCCCTAAATGGATGAAAGAAGTAACACTACAAGAGCAAGGTTATGTCTGTGCAATTGACGGTCTAGAATTGAACTGGGCAGACGCTGAAGCGGGACATATTGTAGCTCATGTGAAAGGCGGTAAGACTAATCTTGACAACTGTGCTATGATTCGTAAGTCTCATAATCGTGACATGGGTACAATGGATGTTAATGAATACAAAAATCACTACAATATGGACCTAGCGGTCTAAGGAGTAAATATGAGTATATTTGAGCTTGAGCAGCAGATAATGGACTGTTGGAAAGTGACTTATGATATCGAGCTTATAACTAACCATCTTGTTAGAGAGTTAGACATAGATGCCATTACGGCAGATACTATTGTGAACAAGTATTCTGCCGTAAAAGAAATGTACGAAATCAAGTTTGATCGGATGTGGAAAACATTTGAAAAAGTTTGTGCTGAGAGGAACGGACGATGAGCTATTGTCGATGGAGCAGCGTCATACCTGAACTGAGTCCTAATGTAGATTGTTCAGTTAAAAAAATGCTGGACTTGATAATTTACCAAGATGGTGGCTACGCTGCTTACAGAAAGTATTTGGAAGATAATGGCGCTGTTTACAGTGATGCGTATGTCTACGAAAACTACTACGGCGGTTTTATTTGTCACTGGAAAGAAGAGGAAGACGACCATACTGAAACTGCAGGTGAGATGGCAGAGATTCTTATATCCGCAGTTAAAAGAGGCAAGCGAGTTCCTCAGAGCGCCATTGATGCTCTTTTGGAAGAGGCACAAGAAGAATGACACTACCAATTGAAAGAACACAAGCAGTACTGAGAACAGAAAAGTTTTTATTAAAGCTGTGTATTCCAAAAGAGTCTCCTGGTGTACCTAAAGAAATACGACAAGAGGCTGGTAGGTTGCTAAAGCATTATCCTTCAGAATATAACCTTAGCCACTTAGAAGGAAGTTTTGAAGAGATTGATAATAGTGGAGATTGATTGTGGATAATACAAAAGTAAGCATAGAAATAGAAGCAGGCGCTTGGCTAACCGAGATCGGAATAGAGACTACAGTCTATATCGGCGATGTAGATATGCCTCAGGTTGTGAAGACAGAATCTTTAGAATCTCTTATTGATAAGACTCTCGAATCTTATGGCTTTGGAGATACGATGGCTAGTATTCACAAAAAAGATGTAGAACAACTTCTTGCAACGCTAAAGAATGCGTATGAATATGCTGAAAGAAAAGTACAGGAATTGGGTTACGATGACGAGTAAAACACGATTTGATCTTGAAGAAGATATTATGTCATGTTGGCAAGTAACAGATGATATCAATCTTTTATGTGAAGCTATTGGCGAAGATCCTGTGTTCAAAGACATGAATCCTGAACACTGTGATAAGCTAATGAATCTTCTTTTGGGTATGAGAGAGATTAACAATTTGAAGTTCAACAAACTGTTTAATACCTTCACAGAAGTATGTTTTAATCCACGGGATATAAGAAATACGACAGACAAAGAAATATTTACTAAAACTTCTAGTGAATAAATTAAAGTGGTCTGCTACTTTCTTTGTTATTCTTGGTACTCTGTTTAATAGTCTGGGAATGTACCCGTTAGGTCCACTCGTAAACATGGTCGCAGGCGTTCTTTGGCTAGTAGTCGCTATTGCTTGGAATGATCGAGCGTTAATTGTAACAAACTTTACTATCACCTTCGTTT
>Ga0206129_10000347_pt1 | contig 75353 bp, 62 predicted proteins | sample Helgoland_Spring_8_FD_148616 | JGI IMG/M metagenome (GOLD analysis project Ga0206129, IMG submission 148616) | Pelagic subsurface seawater microbial communities from Kabeltonne, Helgoland, North Sea - Helgoland_Spring_Bloom_20160502_2 | ecosystem: Environmental > Aquatic > Marine > Epipelagic ... | reverse complement strand
GGCTTAATTAATTTGAAAAATTTAAAGCTTTTTTAGCTGTTAACCAATTAAAATATATCAAATAATTTTCTTGTTAAATATACATATAAATCATGTATTACTTATTTTACATATGCATGAATGGGTAAAAGTTCAACTTAAAGAATATTCAAATGCGAATGCAGAAGAGAGGCAGGCGTGGTGGATTACAATTAAGTGGTATTTTGGTTTTTGCGCTAAGAAGGGGCTGGGAGAACCGAGCAACCGGGAAAATGGAAAGGTTTTTTGGCGAGAAGCAGTTTTACCAGCGAGACCAAATGAATGGCAAAAGAAGCAATGGGGCGATTCGTTAAAATGGTTTTTTCAGGAAATATCTGCTCGTGATATCGCTGGGCCAAAATTAAGAAGCGCTATCCGCCGTCGCCACCTTGCCTACACTACAGAAAAAGCGTACATGGGTTGGTTACGACGTTTTCAGGCGTTTCTCCATCCCAAAGAAGTAATGGAATCAGAAGCGGGGGAAGTCGTTAATTTTTTGACCTACTTGGCGGAGGAGAAGAGAATATCACCAACAGGTCAAAATCAGTGTTTTAATGCTCTGTTGTTTTTCTTCCGCCATGTAAGAGAGCAACCAGATGTAGATTTTCGGGGGGCAACCCGAGCAAAGAAGAGAATAAGGGTACCGGTTGTTTTATCCCAAAAGGAAGTAACACGCCTATTGGAATTATTACCTTCCAAATTCCGGTTAATGGGTCGCTTGCAATATGGGGCAGGCTTAAGGGTAAACGAATTATTACGATTGCGGGTTAAGGATTTAGATTTTGATCGCGGTCAGTTATCTGTCCGAGGGGGCAAGGGAGATAAGGATCGGGTATCGGTCCTACCGAGCTCTTTAATTGATTTTTTACTACTGCAAGTTGAACAAGTAAAAGCTTTGCACACCGAAGATATTAAAGCTGATTTTGCCGGGGCAAGCATGACCGAAGCACTCGCTCGTAAGTTCAGCGTAGCTCGAAGAGAACTTAGCTGGCAGTACCTTTTTCCCCACAGTCGATTAGCGAAGAACCCTCGAGGTGAGGAACTGCTTCGACACCATGCACTCGAAAATTCATATCAAAATGCAGTTCGCAATACCGCGAAGAAAGTGGGTATCGAAAAACGGGTGACACCCCATGTCCTGCGCCACAGCTTTGCCACACATATGCTGGAAGGTGGAGCAGATATTCGAACGGTGCAGGAGCTTCTGGGGCATACTTCCGTAGAGACTACCCAAATCTATACCCATGTCATGAAGAAACCTTTCGGAATTATAAGTCCCCTCGATCGCCTGTAACGACGATTTCTAAAAACAAGAAACGATCCTAAAGAAAGATTTAAGCTTTCTAAATGTTGCTTATATGTGAATCGCTTCACCATGCACAGAGGCGGCAGCTTCCGCCAAGGCTTCACTCATGGTGGGATGAGCATGTATAGTCTGGTGAATCTCATCGACCGTAGCTTCCAATTTCATCCCCAATCCATATTCGGTGATCAGCTCGGTGGCGTCCGATCCAATAATATGTGCACCTAAGATCTCTCCATACTTCTCTCCAACGATAATTTTCACAAATCCTTCGGGGTGGTTGACCGCCACCGCCTTACCGGATGCAGCGAAGGGAAATTTGCCTACCTTGTAAGCGACTCCCTCTTCCTTGGCCTTTTCCTCGGTCAGCCCAATGCTGGCCACTTGTGGTTGGCAATATGTACAGCCGGGAAATGCACCGACTGGTACAGGCAAAGAGTGCCCAAACATTCCATTGACCGCTTGAATGGCACGGTATGTGGCAACATGGGCAAGCCATGGGGGGCCCACGATATCACCTGCTGCATAAATACCTTTTTCAGATGTCTTGTAGTTTTCATCTACCTTTAGGTATCCCTTATGTAAGTCCAACTTCAATTTCGGGGACAAAGCACTATCTAAATTTGGCACGACTCCGATCGCGAGTAACAAACTTTCCACTTCTAGAACTTCTTCTTGGTCTCCCGTAGTGGTTGTTAATGTAACTGAGTCCTTATTGACTTTTATATCATCCACCCGAGTGTTAACTCGGCAATCAATACCCTGAGATTGAAAAGATTTTAAAAGAGTTGCGGATACTTCAGCATCTTCGACAGGTAAAATATTCGGAAGCATTTCCAGTAGAATAACTTTGGTCCCAAATGAGTTCAGAAAGTAGGCAAATTCAGCACCAATTGCCCCGGCTCCCATAATCGCAATGGAAGTGGGTTGTTTTTTCATAACCAACGCTTCACGAGAGGTCATAACTCTCTCTCCGTCCACTACAACTTCTTCCAAAGCTCTTGCTTTACAGCCTGTCGCAACCAAAATCTTGTGAGCTTTTAAATAGGATCCTTTTTGGTCACCCTCAATAATTTCGACCATTCCTGGTGCGTGCACCATTCCTTTTCCGACCATGTAATCAACTTTATTTTTCTTAAATAAATACTCAATTCCGCCCCCCATTTGGTCCGCAACTTTCCTCGACCTTTGAATAATTTTTTCAAAATCATACTGGACATTTTCGCAACTAATTCCGAAATCATCCATTTTGAGTGCATTTTGATAAGTTTCTGCACTTTTCAATAAGGCTTTAGAAGGAATACAACCCCAGTTCAGGCAGGTTCCTCCCGCTCTTTCCATTTCAACCACAATGGCTTTTTTACCAAGTTGGCCAGCACGGATTGCGGCCGCATACCCAGCGGGCCCACCGCCCAAAACCAACAGGTCGTATGTAATTTCAGAGTTCATATTATATTTGGTTAGTATTGAATTACCTCATTTTTAACAATTGTACTTAAAATCGTCAACGAAAGGAAACAGTCGGTGAAGTTGGGCTTGAAGTTATGGAGGCATCTTCTAGCGTATCCTCATTTACTATGCTTGAAGCCATCCAAACGAATAAGGACTACCGAAAGACAATCCAAAAAAATATCGGCCATTGTCTCACCAAAACATCGCTCGGTCTCACCGATTATTATCAGGGTAAAGTACGGGACCGTTATGACCTTGGACATTGCTTTGCTTTAATCACAACAGATCGTCAATCGGCATTTGACCGAATTTTGGCAACCATTCCCTTTAAAGGGCAAGTACTTAACCAAACAGGTGCTTGGTGGTTTAATCAAACCAAGCACATCATACCCAATCATGTAATCGACCTGCCGGACCCCAATGTTACCATTGCCAAAAAATGTAAGCCTTTTCCGATCGAATTCGTAGTTCGAGGATATGTCACAGGTAGCTCGAGTACTTCTCTTTGGACAATCTACAAGGAAGGAAAAAGAGAATATTGCGGCCTTTCTTTCCCAGAAAATTTACATAAAAACCAAGCGCTAGATAGCCCAATTATTACCCCGACAACCAAGGAAGAAAACCACGATCGGCCCATTTCTGCCAAGGAAATTGTGCAGGAAGGCTGGATGGAACAGGAACACTGGGACTATTGCTCCAAAAAAGCTTTGGAATTATTTCGGTATGGACAAGAAATCGCTCAAGAAAATGGGTTGATTCTGGTGGATACAAAATATGAGATGGGCCTTAGTGATGAGGGAGAAATTACCCTGATCGATGAGATTCATACCCCGGACTCTAGTCGTTACTGGATCCAGGAAAGCTTCGAGCAAAGATTACAAAACGGCCAGGAACCAGAAAATATAGATAAGGAATTTCTTCGGCTTTGGTTTAAGGATCACTGCGACCCCTACAACGACCCGGAACTACCGCCTGCACCGGAAGGGTTAGTTATTGAATTATCGGCACGATATATTCACCTGTATGAAACCATCACCGGAGAGGATTTTGTGTTTCCTGATTTCACAAAAAGTATGGATAAGCGTATAAGGGCAAACCTAAAGCCCTTTCTTCAGAAGTCCCTTTAACCAATTCAGAAAAACTACTTACAGATTCTCAATCTATGGCAATTTGTTCAATCGCGTCCATGATTCTTTGAGAAATTTTTTGATACCTATCGTCTTCTCCAGGGTCTGAATCAATCGAATGATAAGGACAGACTTTTCCATATTCTACCCGTAATTTTCTCCCAAATCTAGGGAATATCGTACCCGCCCCCAATACCTCGTGGGATCCTTGTATTCTCGCCGGTAATACAGGCACCTTTGATTTCGCAATAAGTAAACCAATTCCCTTCTGACCTTTTGCCAGTTTTCCATCTTTACTGCGGGTCCCCTCGGGAAAAACGAGTAAGGGATGTCCATTTTTCAATACTCCAAGAACGGATCGTAAAGTCTTCAAGTCTAACTGGTCACGATTTACAGGGATTGAATTAAGGTTGCGAATGAGCTTCCCTAGAGGGCCAACAAACAAGGTATTTCTAGCGAAATAATGTAAATTTCGAGGCATTTTGCAACCGAGGGCAGGGGGGTCAAAAAAACTCAAATGATTGGAAGCGAGGATAAATGGACCATCCCTAGGAATATTCTCTAAACCAAGTACTTCGAATCGGTGGAAAAACTTAAAGTAAAAATAAGAAAAACGTTGAGCCAAAATATAGAAAGTAGTCATTCCATGCCTATTTTGTTAGCGATGGCTGCGTAAACATCCTCAATACTCAACTGGCTGGTATCGATCCGCAATGAACCTTCACTCTCTTTTAAAGGAGCAATTGAACGACTCGTATCGAGGTGATCTCTGGATGAAATCTTATCAACTTCGCCGTCGGACAGCCTCCTTGATTCCCTAATTTTTTGATCAGCTACCAAAAAAATTTTAAGATCCGCGTCAGGAAGAATGACCGTTCCAATATCTCTGCCCTCCATAACTAATCCAGAAAAACTATTCTCTTTGGCCGACTCGATTTGGCCTCGTTGGTAATCAAAAAGTAATGCCCTCACTTCAGCAACCGAAGCCACATGAGAAACGAAATGATTAACCTCTTTGGTTCTTAAACTCTCCGGGGGATATACTTGGCCATCTACAGACAAAAGAGAACGATTCCCTTCCAGGTGAGAAGACAAAGAAGGGGAAGTTTCCGCTAAAAAGCTTTGTACTGCATCCGGGGCAATCCCTTTTTCAGTCAAATACTTGGTTATCGAACGATAATGGGAGCCCGTATCTACATGGAGAAGGTGAAGACGATCCGCCAAGATAGATGCCGTGGTAGATTTCCCGGTACCTGCTCCTCCATCAATAGCAAGAATTTGAAAGGATTGGCTCTTCATAAAGACTGGCTCCTTATCTCACAAAGGCGGTCAAAAAATTCTGGAAATGTTTTCGCACAACACTTGGGATTATTAATGCTTAACCAAGGGCTTCCATTGCCCAAAAGGTTGAAAGAGCCAAGAATAGCAAAACTCATGGCAAACCTATGATCGTGATAGGTATCAATAAACACTCCTTTTTCTGCAATAACTTGGAGACTTTTAAGATTGGGATAAATAGTGAGGCTGTCTTCAGTTTCCTCCACCTTCTGTCCTAATTTCCTCAATTCAATTCCCATGGCTTTTACTCGATCCGTCTCTTGCTTTCGAGTATGTGCGATGCCGCTTATCTTCAATGTATCACAAAGAAGAGGTGAAATCGCAGCCAAGGACAGGAAAGTATCAGAGATGGCATTAAAATTGAATTCCCCTCCTTCTCTGATCCCCGAAAAACCCGCTTTGATCCCAGAATCGCTCTCTTCAATACTAACCCCCAGGCATTCGAGTACTTGTGTGTACTTAGAATCTCCTTGGTACATCGCTTTTCTTATACCATGAACGGTACAGGACCCTTCTACGGCCAAGGGGAGCGTGAGGAAATAACTGGCTGCTGTGGCATCGGGTTCAACCGCATATAAAAGCTCTTGTCGGTTATAACCCTGCCCATAAACAGTAATCTCACCTCCAGAGCTTTCATAGCTTATCTGATGATCTGATGAAAATGACTTCATCATTTCCAGGGTGAGATTCACAAAAGGCTCCGAAACGGTACCATTCGGATATTGAATTATTGTTTTTTTATTAATGAGAGGAGCAATCATTAAAAGAGCTGATAAAACCTGGCTGCTCTTGGTTGCATCGACCTGCCAGCAGCCCCCCCGTAAACCATTGGTTTTCATTATGAAAGGGAAGCAACCGTACTGGTGAAGAAACTCAAACTTGCATCCATACTTCTCCAGGGATGAGATAAGTTCCAACATAGGTCGTTTGCGCATAGCCTCTGTACCATCAAGCTTATAAATCCCACCTTGCTGGATCGACAAAAGAGCGGTTAAAAACCGGGCAACGGTACCCGCATTACCCACAAAAATTTCCTGCTCCTTGACCGGTAAGTCTCCCCCGCATCCATGAACAACTAAATCTTTATCTTGAGAACCGCCATCAATTCTCAACCCCAAAGAAACAAGGGCATTTTTCATCAGGTTTACATCTTCACTAATAAGCATATCACGGAGGTTTACTTTGGCCTTACACATGGCAGCCAAAATAAAAGCCCGGTTGGATATACTTTTAGAGCCAGGGACAGACACAGAAGCTGAACACTTAGCCGCAAATGGGATAATTTCTAACGGATCCATTAAGTTTCTAGATCTTTGTTTGGCATTTCTTTGCTTTGGCCAAATAATTCTCGAGCTCTTCCCATCTTTCCTCCGTCAAATTCTTTTTGAAATCATTGACTGAACCCAGCCAGGAATCGAGTGCATCCAGTAAAAAAAATCGGTTAGACTTCATAATTTCACGCCATAATAAAGGGTCTCCGCCGGCGATTCTACTCGTATCCTTCAGTCCTTGTCCCGACATTTCCAACCAATCCTCTGGGCGATGACTTAAGTATTCTGCCAAAGTCGAAGCGATCAAATGAGGTAAATGGCTCACACTGGCCACAATCTTATCATGCTCCTTTGGAGATTTTTGCTGAACATTCATTCCCAGTTGTACCCAAAAACTTTCAAGTATTGACACTTTCTCAGCTGGATCATCCGGGAAAGGGGTAATCATACAAGTACGATGATCAAAAAGATCAGAACGGGCATATTGCATGCCTGACTTTTCCGAACCTGCCATCGGATGAGATCCAATAAAGATAGAATTATAAGATTGGGACTCCGCATGAGCAATTCGACAGATCTTTTCTTTTACACTCCCTACATCTGTTATGATGGTATTTTCTGTAGATTCTTGGATGATTTCGCTTAAAGTTTCTTCAATAGTATTTACAGGAGTACAAATAATAACCAGTTCTGTATCCTTAACTGCATCCTTAATATTTGGTTCGGTTTCATCGCACCATTTCTCCTGTTTGCACAACTCTAGGGCTGACTGTTTTCGTGCCCAGACTCTAACTTTCTCAGCAATCATTCTTTCCTTCACAGCCATACATAGGGAGGCCCCGAGAAGTCCCGGACCCAAAATGGTAACTCGATGGAAAAGTGGCATGAAAGAAGTAGGTGTTTTAATTTTGAATACTCGGAAAGACTTGTTTAGTAGATCATTGATGGAAAACAACTTCAAAGAGCAAGACCCAAACGAAGACGATTGGGGTAATCCTCCTTCACCAAACACTCCGGAAAATACAGATAAAGCCTTTAAATATCAAATCATTCTGGGAATTGTAGGCTTAATTTTCATCTCCTTGCCAGCAATTGTGATTTGGATTGTCAGGAGTTAGAGAGAATTTGCTTTCTTATCTTGTACCCTTGGGAATGTCGACTCATACTAGATAAATGTTGAATATAAAATCTCCAAAAGCCGGCTTTGGTCGCTTCCAGTTATTTGTTCTGATTCTCGCAATTGCGCTGGCAGTTTTTTTATTGATCCCTTTTTACAATTCTTATGTTACATGTATGGAAAGTGAAAAATGCAAGCCATCCGATTCAACTTGTAACCAAAAAACAGTTACTGAGGCCGATAGCAACCAAAGTAAAAATACAAAAACACCCTAGTCACGTTTCTTTTTCATTGTGATTACCCGCAAGGCTATTTTGTGGCTCATTTCTGGGATTGCTGGATGTTTTGCCTTCCTTTTTCTCTCTTATTATCTGTTAATCGCATTCGGGGGAGAAAAACTTGAAGAAAAACTGTATTTTTTTTGGAATGAGTTTCGGGAGATTTTAGTTAATCACGGTCCTATTCTGTTTTTATCGATTGCCATCCTTCCTGGCTTCATTCTGCCGGTTGCACCTCTCCTTACCTTAGCAGGATTATGGGCAGAGCAACACGGTCCTTGGGAAGCCTGTTTTTTTTGCCTACTGGCTCTGACTGTAAATTTAACTTGGACCTATTGGTTGGCAAGAGGTCCAGCTCGTTCTCTCATGCAGGGTCTCCTAGAGAAAACCAAGTTTACTCTGCCCACAACGCCTCCAACAAACCTCATCCAATGGGCCCTCATTCTTCGCCTTACGCCTGGTGTACCGTTTATCTTTTCCAATTATGGGTTAGGGATTTTGCAAATGCCATTTTTACAATATCTTGTCATTTCAGTTCCAATCATTGGGGTCACCTCTTGCGGTTATGTTCTCGCATTTGCCGGAATTTTCAGTGGAGATTGGCAGTATTTATGGATCGGCTCTTGCCTGATCGGTATCATGCTTATTCTAGGTAAAATGTCGCTTAAAAAACACCGCAATGCAGACTGAGCTCTTTCAGCAAGAAGATGAAGATTCTCCCATCTTCAGTGTTACCCAAGTTACCAAGGAAGTTAAAAAGTGCGTAGAAACAAACTTTCGTCAGGTTTGGATAAGGGGTGAAGTTTCTAATCTAAGAGCACACTCTAGTGGACACTTTTACTTTATCCTTAAAGATTCAAAAGCCCAATTGAAAGCAGTCTTATTTCGAGGGGATGCAATGGGCTTAGCCTATCTCCCAAAAGAAGGAGATGAATGTCTGGCTTTTGGTGACATCACCATTTATGAACCGCGAGGAGAATACCAAATTCGGGTTCGCCACTTGATGCAGGATGGACTGGGCAGCCTTCGGGCACGATTTGAGAAGCTCAAAGAAAACCTGTTGCAAGAAGGATTATTTGATGAAGCCCGCAAAAAAAGCCTGCCCCCATTACCTACAAAAATTGGGATTATCACCTCTTCGACCGGCGCTGCCCTCCAAGACTTTTTAAGTATTTTAAAGCGGCGCAACTGGGGCGGAAAGCTTCATTTGTTCCATTCCAGCGTACAGGGAAAAGATGCCCCTCCCTCTTTGATTAAAGCAGTTCAGCAAGCATCAACTTTTTCAGAGCTTGAGCTTCTTGTTATTACCCGGGGTGGTGGATCCCTTGAAGACCTTTGGGCATTTAATGATGAACAAGTAGTTCGAACAGTAGCCGATTGTAACATTCCCACAATTTCTGCAATCGGTCACCAGACTGATTTTGTTTTAACCGATTTTGTAGCAGACTTAAGGGCAGAAACCCCATCAGGTGCGGCAGAATGGATTAGTTCGCAATTTTTAAGTCACCAGGAATTTATCCAGGAAATGACCATTCGCCTGGAGGAGGCACCGCACTCAATTTTATCGAAATACAAAGATCAACTTGAACTTTTACAAGTTCGCCTTGAGCGGAGCTCGCCCATTGCTCAGATTGAAAAGCACCACCAGTTTCTAGATGAGTGGGATAATCGGTTACGAACAACCCTTCGTCACCGTACGGAAAGAATAGCAGACAAATTACAATCCCTTGAGCATCGTCTCACAAACTGCAGTTTACAGTCATCTCTTCAAAAGGGATTTTCTTTTTTTAAGGATAAAGACGGAAAAATTCTGAGTTCTTCCAAAATGCTCCTGCCTGGTTCCCATGTGCAAGCAACCTTTAAGGATGGTACAAAAGGCCTGAAAGTTGAGAATTGAGTTTACTTAAGAGATCGATTTTTCAATAAGAATTCCTATTTCCTTTAAACCCATCTTCCGATACAAATTATCACTCTTCAGGTAGTCGCTAAACAAAAGACAGCGACGGTAACCATGCATACGGACCGAATCGATCATGTTTCTAACCAAAGCCTCGCCAATCCCCTTTCCTCTATCATCCGGGTTAACATATATCATATTAATCACTAAAGAGTTTGGCGTATGCCTTCCAAACCCACCCATACCTTTGGTTTGCCCTTTTTTATCTTTACATAAATAAAGGCATCCTTTTTTCAGCATATCTTTGGCTAATTGGACAGATTTATACGGATCTAGCTTGGGCGAGGATTCAGCAGCGAAAGCTTTTGCCCAAAGCGATACCCGCGGCCACTCCTTATCAGTGGCCGTGATTAAAGAGGTATGATCTGCGGGAAAACAACGCTTATTCAGGGATTCAAAAATATAAAAACTTTTATCAAAGGAAGTATGTATATTGGGGTTCAGTTTTTCCCATTCTTTCAAGAAGGATTCCACTTCCGCTGTTGGCCCGAAAATTCCTTTAAGTTTTGTTTTTTTTCGAACCAAATATTTTGCCAAATGGATCGTGGCTGTTGGCAGACCCATAGAAAGAAAAAGATAACAAGCATCTGAAATCAATGCACTACAGCTTAGGGTATGATTTTGAAAAATATTACCCATCCATTTCGGTGTAGAAGAACTTTTTTTATTTTTGGTAAACTCCCAAAATAAACTATTGATTGACTCGTTTTTGAGCCAGTATTTCTCCGACTTTCTTCGAAAAGAATAAGTCGATGTATAGCTTTGTGTTTTCATAAAACGATAAACTTGATACTTTTTACAATTTGCTATCGTATTTAGTTTCCTTCAACTAAGATATCACCACTTTAAATGAACTCATCTCAAAATAGATATAACCAGCGCGGCGTTTCTTCGAGTAAAGAAGAAGTACATAAGGTTGTGGATCATATGGATCGTGGCCTTTTCCCTGGTGCTTTCTGTAAAATCACAAACGACTTACTAACCGGAAATGATAACTTGTGCAATGTGATCCATTCCGACGGAGCAGGCACCAAGTCCATTTTAGGATATCTTTGGTATAAAGAAACGGGGGACCCAACAGTCTTTCATGGCATTGCCCAAGACAGTGTTGTTATGAACCTGGACGACCTCGCATGCGTGGGCATCTGGGACCGTATCGTCCTGTCAAGTACTGTGAACCGAAATGCTCGTAATTTCCCGGGTGAAGCTCTCGCTTCTTTAATTGAAGGAACAGAAGAATTTTTACAAACCCTGAGGGATCTTGGCATTAATGTCGAAAGCGGGGGAGGGGAGACTGCTGATGTGGGAGACCTTACCGGAACGGTTGCAGTTGATTCCTGTGCGGTTGCCATTGCCCGGAGAGACGGTGTTATCGATAACCAAAACATTGTTCCTGGTCTTTCCATTGTTGGGTTTTCATCTTCCGGAAAAGCATCTTATGAAGCTGAAGAAAATAGTGGGATTGGCAGTAATGGGCTCACCAGTGCACGCCACGAACTGCTGTCTAAACATTATTTCGAACACTACGCTGAAACCTACGATCCAGTAACCGACCCCCAGTTTATTTACTGTGGCCCCCATCGCATGCTGGACTCACTGCCTGGATCTAACCTGACGGTAGGCAAGGCTCTCTTGAGCCCGACTCGAACATATCTACCTCTTGCCAAAACGATCATGGATGAAATGGGTGGCAGTAAAGTTCGGGGCCTTGTCCATTGTTCCGGAGGAGGCCAAACAAAATGCATGCGCTTTGGGCATGCTGTACATCACATTAAAGATAATTTATTTGCCCCCCCTGCTTTGTTTAAAGAAATCCAAAAAGTATCGGGCACCACGAACCAAGAAATGTACCAAGTCTACAATATGGGCCATCGTTTCGAAGCATACTGCACACCTGATGCGGTTGATTCCCTCATAAGTATTGCCAAGTCTTTTGATATCGAAGCTCAGGAAATTGGTCGTACTGAACCAAGTAAATTAAAGGATGATCAAAACCATTTGGATATTGATGTTAAGGGAAACATCCTTGCATATTCCTGAAAATCCTGGGCATGCCTTATGCACGCAACTATTGAAAAAGCCGTAAGATTTATTCACAAGGAATGGGGTACTTTCGACCCAATGACTTCCTTAATTTGTGGGTCTGGTTGGGGAGAAGTAACCCAGGCATTTTCAACCATACAGACCATCCCCTATTCTGATATTCCTGGTATGAGTAAGCCTACAGTTTCCGGTCATGCAGGAAAACTTTTGCTCGTTGAGCAAAATGATCATAAAATTCTTATTTTTCAGGGCCGACGTCATTACTATGAAGGAGCCGGGTGGGAGCCCATTCAATTCCCTGTTCTCCTCGCTTATGCTTTGGGAACTAAAGTACTTTTTCTAACCAATGCAGCTGGGGGCATTTCTTCTGATTTTCAGGTTGGAGATCTCATGGTTCTAGAAGATCACCTCAATTTCATGCCTGGAAATCCATTAATTGGTCCAACACTTCACCCCCATATCCCCCGGTTCCCCGATCAATCCGAAGTTTACGATCGCACACTTCAAGACCAACTCATTGAAATTGGATCATCCCATCAAATCAAAATTCATAAGGGTAGTTATCTCGCCCTATCTGGCCCTGCATTTGAGACTCCTGCCGAGATTAGAGCGTTTGGCAATCTTGGGGCGGATGCCGTGGGTATGTCCACCGCCCCAGAAGCAATGATCGCTAATGCTTTGGGAATGAAAGTCGTTGGACTTTCCTGCATTAGCAATTTAGCGGCCGGCAGGGGAGCACACCCACTCAGCCACAAGGACATTGAGGATGCATCTGTCAGGGCACTCCCTAAAATGAAAAAAGTTATCCTCGAATTTACATCAAAAAAGCACGATATTAATTTCTAAATTAAACGCATTGTTTTATAACCTATGAATCATCACGATCTAGAAGAAGGCACCGAATTACATCTCGATTTTACAAAGCTTAAAAAGGTAGCAGCCTGCGAAGAAGATATTATACCCGCCATTGCCCAAGATCATGAAACTGGAGAAGTGCTCATTGTAGGCTATGCCAATAAACTTGCCCTGGAAACCGCTCAAAAACAAAGAATGGCCACCTTTTGGAGCACAAGCCGAAACGAACTGTGGATCAAAGGTAAAACCTCAGGGGACTACTTGGAAATTATAGAAATTCGGGTGAACTGCGAACAAAACTCAATCCTTTATCGTGTGGTTCCTAAAGGAAAAGGTGCATGCCACACCAAAGACTCAGAAGGTAAAGCAAGAAGCGGATGTTATTATCGAAGAATTAGCGACGCAGGCGAGTTACTTTTTGGATAAATAGCCCTTGGGATACCTGCTAATATCAAATTTGATCAGCAGGATTAAGCGGCTCTTGGCTCAATTGATCAGAGGTTGTCCTCCTTGGTTTCAGTCCATACCCAATAGCTTGTTCAATAAGTACTTTTGATTCAAGCAGGGGTACAACTTCGAGTCTTTTTCTCTTGGTTGTTAAAAATAAAATGCCCCGCTGACGGTTGTTAACAGAAAAGTTTTGGGCTCCCGATTCTATATATTTCCCTTTAATATTTCGATAAATCAACATCTTTACACGACTCTTCCCTTCAAAATCTTTACTTTGAAGAATAAGGTTCTTTCCTGATTCTAAAGTAAACTTTTTGGAACCAGCCGTAATATACAGAGTCTCTTTAAATTGAGAAAATATTTTGTAAGAACCCCAAGGAATCTCGTTTTGCGAAAATGGTACAAGGTATCCATTAAAATTACCCTTTTGATCCGAAGGAGAAAAAAGAGCAATAAACTCTTTTGTTGTATCAGGTGATGCTGAGAAAGGAAGTTCTAGAAAAAAGGATGCTTTTTCTGCTGCATTATTATCTTCTATCAAATCCATCTCGAGTGCGGATAGCAATTTTTGCTGATGAAACTCGATGTTTCCTTCCCCGTAATAAGCACACTTGCGGGATAAAGAGCCATATGCTACTTGAACCTGAGATTTTGTAGAATTTAATTCACTCAAATTGCCCCATGGGGCGTATAATAATGATCGCGTGGTCGGTTTCCCCCAAAAAACCGCGGAAAATAAAGCCGTCGGATTTGGATTAGGGTCGGTTTCTTCTGCACCTGTATGAGATGCTAAAATTACCAACAATAAAATAGTAACAACAAGATTTCGCATTTTAATAGTTTAATAAATAAGAATGAAATTCTTAAACATCTTGGGCTTTCAACCATCGAAATTTTATAATTTTAAATTTTCGACCAAATCTTTGATTTATACCCATCCTAGATACCGTAACAGAATTATTGGTCGCGTCTTCCTCATCAGGATCTTTGGTGAGTGGCAAATCAGATTCAAGCCCATCCGCAAAAGTAGGATTATCTCCGGCTAAATTAGGATAGGCATCTGTTTTTTGCTGAGTGGTTCCATCTCTAGTTCTCGTAACGCTATCTTGATTCAAATCAATCCAATGCTCCTTTATCTCTGGGTCCCAATACCCATTGAAATTTCTGTCCTCAAAAGGCTCATGGGGGCGATGATGGGGATTATCTAGGTCGGATTTAACATAATCTGGGACCCTCTGAACGGTTAGCTCAATCCATGCTTTTGACGTAGTTGTGGGAGAATCCCTTTCACTGCTTACATCCCTGCTTCGAGCTCCATCCATGGTCTCTCCCATAACACGGATCACAAATGTATCAGATCGGACTGAAGTCACCGGCGCCAAAGGGCTGAGGATATCAGATTGCATAATCCATCCTGGTTTGTTTGCACCTGTCGCCACATTTTCAACCGCAAGTAAATTTTCGGGTGCCTCTCCGTATGAAAATGTATCAGAGTAATTTAAATATACCCTTTTCACTTCCAATGTTTTTCCTGCTGATTGGGAATATAGCTTGATGGGCACTTGCTTGTCTAAACTTACACCTTTACCCCATTTTTGTTCAATGCCTGGATAGCTAAATTTCTCTTGAGAAACCGCGTGGGTCCCAAATGCAAAAGGAACAAAATTCATTTCAGATACCAATGGAGGGGAGGAACTAGCTGGATTATTTCCCAAAAACCTTTCACTTGGGATTATAGGTGCAAAAGAATCAGTTGACTTATTGCTCAACCCACCATGATTTAAACTAGATTCCGCTACCGCTGCTTGGATGGCACCTCTCAATCCGAGGCTTGAAGCTATAGTTTCTGTCTCTTTTTGGTTTGCCCACTTTTCAAGAGGAAAGATGAACAGATTAATCTTCATGCCTTGAAGGCGACGATTCGCAAAATCAGAATAAGATAAAAAAGGCCCCCTCAGCTTAACTTGCTCCACTATTTTATTCGCCAATATATTAATTTCTTGATCGCTTAATTTACGCAATGTATTCCAAGAATTACTTGTTGTACTTTTATATTCGAGGAATCGCGGCACGGGAGTTTCTTCCGGTCCGACTACAGTTCCCTGGATGGCTTGGCCTCTCAAAGCTGATATGTGACTAGCCCAAGCATCTACAGATGTAGAATTAACATTGAATTGGCCATGAACCAAGAGATCCCCAGCTAAAGTTTGAAAACGATAATCTGAGTCTGAACCAGACGCAGCAATTCCTTTATTTTTATCAGCATAACTAGTAATTTGTCGCTCACTATATCTAAGGAAAGGAATAAGCCGAGGGTTTCGGTATGGTAAATACCGGTTGCCCGGTTCAAAGGAATTAGGCTCTTCTTCATCCCACTTAGAACCAATCCCTAGTCCAGACATAAAGTATCCATCTAATAAAGCATAATTAAGATAAAAACTATGATCTAAAGTTACGTTTTGATGGTCTTTACCAACATAGGTATCTCTTATGGGGTCATCGTATGAAATCTCTTTATTGGACCATGGAAAGACATTATAAGTTGCACCGTCTTTCATCCAAGTTTTGGCAATTTCTATATTTTCCATAACATTCATCGATCCAAAAACTGGGACTTCATCAAAAGCTTTCATTTTTCCCCATGTTTGGTAACGAGGAACTTGAGTAGAAGCGTAAGAATTTCCGAAAGCATACGATGGCCCGTGAGAGTAATTATTCAAATTCGCATGGCGAAATTGTAGTATCGATAGTAACGGAGATTTTGGTACTTCAAACATAATTGCATTTTTCTCTGCTTTCATTGGGCTTAAGTCATCGTAATCATGAAAAAAACCAACATAGCTATCAAATGCCTTAACTCTGGGCATTACCCCTAAATCAGGGTCCACATACACAAGTGTGGGAGAAAGGGGAGACAAGTCCAGGTCATAGAAATTTGGGTATTTTTCAACTGTTCGATTTTTTCCTGCAAAGAAAAACACACTTTGACCTTGGTAATTATGAAGCTTGGGGGTTGGAAATGACTCGTGCGAGTTAAATTGCATAATATCCCAATTGTCCCCATATCCATCTTGGTTACTGTTTACTAGGGCACGTATATTAAATTGCTCAAAAACAACACTTTCGGACTTGGCGGGAAATTTAAAACGGAGAATAAAACCATAACCAGGTAAATTTTGGTTGTTTGGAATTTCTAAGACATCTGAATTTTCATAATAATAATTCTGTGCTGGGGAGCTCAGATAAAAATGTTTATTTATTTTTCCTATAATTTTCCTATTATCATAACTAACATTTTTAGGAGTCTCAGAGTAGATTGTAATCCCTTTGGGTTGCTCCAGCATACTACTTTGAGATTTTAATCCAGTAGAATTAAAGGTCTCAGTAGAATTTGGGTGAACTCCATTGATATCACCAAATGTATCATGTATTGCAATCGGATCAGAAAAAGGAGTAATAGAACTTCCAGACAACAGCAAGGCAGGAGTATCTTCCACTCCTGAAATTAGTTTGGTGAGTTCAACTTCCAAAAATTTGGTTTCTCCGGAGGCAGGAAGGGGGGAATTCTGAATAGTTTGCTTCGTGCCCACGGTGAAGTGAGCTTTTTCACCTGCTTCTAATTGAAAATTTGGGATTCGTAAAAGTAAGTGCCGGTTCCCATAGGTTGATAGATTATCTGAATTACTTGAGAGTAAAAAAGTAACATTTATTTTTTTTCCCAATTTGTCACCTACGAAGTCCCCGTATTTGGGTAAACCATCTGCGAATTCTACGGGAATATCAAAGGGAGGACTTCCAAAAAAACTGTAGAAGTTTTCCAACTGAGGGGGGACAAGCACAGGCCCCCCATTACCTCCCGGGCGAGTGTTACTTGGCGGGAAACTTCGTTCTCCAGGATCTTGAATTCCATTTCCATTTTTATCATCAAAAGTTGGAACTTTTGGGATTGGAGGCCTTGGTCTATTTGGGTCAACATTTGGATTTTCTTGTTCAAACAAATCAATATCAACAATACTCATGAACCACTTTCTGTAATAATCAAAATGCTTTGCATTGAGTGCTTCCAATCTAACCGTTAATGGAATTTCGATAAATAAATCTTTACTACTTATAGGAACATCATAAGGGTTCCAAAAAGCAACCGACGGGTAAATAGCCAAACCTAACTGGCTTTCTTCAAAAATTGGGTGTTGAGAATATTTAACTTCAACGAGTACAGGATGTATCGGGTGATTTTTAGGTTCTGGCCTTGTTTCCAAACCCTTAAAATAATTGAAATACTTTCGGAGTTCTGAACTTTTTGTTATTGATGGACTATTGCCCGGGCTATTGGGCTTTACTCCAAATGGCAAAAGGTGGTTAAACAAAACATTATTGTCACCCACTATTCGAGGAAAGTCTGTGGGGTGAATATCACCATAATTAGATGCCAAATACAAATTATGGAATGCACCAAGAGTTGACCACCTTGGCCCAGCTAGCAAAGCGTGCTCTTCAAGCATAAGTTGATCACTACTACTAGTACGCCAATCATTTAAAATAGCATTAATCTGTAAGGGTACGCTTTTTTGGTAGTAGATCCGCTGTTTATAAATGTAATTACTAAAATCATCAGCCCATGCATCAGAAATGTCCGCAAGGTTTCCCCAATCATCTTCATTGGCGAAGGCACTGCTTAAATCCCTTTTTAAACCTCCTGTCCTCACATCACTGAGTACGCCGAAAGAGTCCGTGGTAAGGGAGTGATAATGAGGTTTTATGCTCGTGCTTTCTGCCACTTCATTGGCTAGCATACCCAATGAAAAAATATTACTTCGCTTGGCATCAGAAAATTCGGCGTCCCACTCCAAGCCAAATCCACTTTTCAAATCATTGGAGCTTCCACTACCCTCGTAAGCAAATGCCAAATTTGGCTCAGTTGCCACACTAAGATTATCTTTTTTTTGGTCGAGGTCCGCACTTTTCTTATTCGGATTGAATATAGTCATATTGGCTTTGACTCCTTCATCTCCAACCCAATAAGCATAGGCTCCGTACTTGCTTTCCTGATTCTCTTTCTGGTTATTTTGTATGCGAGTCTTTCTCACTTTTACTGGTTCTGCCCCAAGAAAATCTTCCCACTTTTCTGGATTTTTTGGATCATAACCTTCTTTCATTAAAGGTGCCTTAAGGATCCACTCCACATCTTCAGATGTTTCAGGGTCTGGCAGGTCGTAAAGTGGATGATTATAGCCGGGGAGATTATTGTTTAAACCACGAAGAACTGGAGAACTGCTAGAATTTAGGAGGCTGTTGGCGTAATCCTCCCACGGATTCTCTGCCGATCCGTAGACTCCTCCTTTAATAAAGCCACGACCATTATCAGGTTGGTCTGGATCCCAAATATTTCCATCCGGTATTTCGACAAATTCTGCAAGTTGATTAGGGCCATTTCCAAAGTACATCTTATGGCTAAATCCTTCATTACCGCTGACTAACCATGCAATTTCAATTGCAGGGTGAGGATCAAACTCTGAACTTGTCATTGGGTCTGAATTCTTTTCCTCCGGATACTTATCTCCAGTATCCAAATTCTCAGGCAAAGGTTTAGCCCCTAATTTATTTTGGTCAACACCACGATCCCGACCACGCTGCTTCCATACGCCAGTCCAATACCTTTGGCCAAATGGTAGTGCATCAATCTTGCCGTCTTCATTAAGATCAACTCCGGTCTGAGAAATCTGATCCTCTTCATAAGCTTGGTCTAAGAAGTTCCTTCCCGACTCAATCCGTTCATCAAGAAGATCAGCAGTACCCGAAATACGCATATCGGGCCCTAGATGTTTTTGGATCTCCCCAATTGCAACCTTCATACCCATTCGGGCATGAACTTGAGCTAGAATTTTCTCTTTTCTTGCTTCAACTAAACTTAGATCTGTGCTTACTAAATTGACCAGGGAAATGACCAACAAAAAAACAAGACTCAATAGAGCAAGTGCTAGAACTAAAGCAAATCCTTGCTTCTTACATTTTTGACTGTAAAGAGGATTGGATTCAAACATAGGGCAAGTAAAACTTGAGCCCTTTTACTGGCTTTCGCAACTTTTAAAAAGATAAACTTAACGGGAAGGGATTGCGCTAATGTCTGCCTCTGAGGGCCAAAACTTTTCGATATCATCTACACTCGGAATAGTCCGGGGGCGAACAACCCGAAAACCAACAAATAATGCATCCGTATGGTACCAAACACTTTTAGGAATTTGAGGGTCTTGTTGCTTCCATGACTCTTCGGAGCCCAAACGGGCTGCACTACGATGGCTTTTTGCCCCATCATCCCAGGATCCTCCTCTGACAGTCCTGGAATAAAGAGTGTCTGGCAAATTGAGTGGATCAACTAAAACTTCTGCTGGCGCTGTTTTAGATGGAGGAGAAAATTTGTCTAGCACCCACTCCCAGACATTTCCATGCATGTCATACAGTCCCAAAGGGTTAGGTGATTTTTGGCCAACTTTTTGGTATTGAAACCTACTGTTTCCTAGGTGCCAGGCATGGTTTGATAATTCACTGGCGTCATTCCCGAAGCTGTAAGCTGTATTTGTACCAGCCTTACAGGCATACTCCCACTCTGCTTCTGTAGGCAAACGGTAGAACTTCCCTGTTCGGGCACTTAACCACATGCAGTACATTTTAGCTGAAAGTTGCGTCATACATATGGCCGGGTATCCTCTCTTCCCCATCCCAAAACTCATGTCAGTGTATGGAGATGTTGGTTTGGTTACAGCATCGGACAATTCATCCGCAGGGGTGGACTCAACCTTATTGTACTCGCGGTTATCTTTATCCAAGTTGATCATCCACAATTCATACTCGTCCCAGGTAACTTCATACTTCCCCATCCAAAAGTCTGAAACTTTTACTGGATGAGCCACATGTTCATTTTCACCACGGTCCCCATCATCTGCTTGGCTTCCCATGCTAAATTGACCACCTTTGACCGGCATCATCTCAAAATCTAAGTCAGATGTTTTGATGGATTGATGGTAAGATGTGAAATCATCTTGTACCTCTCCACTTTTAAAGCCTAATTCTTTATACAAATCCTTGGGCAATGTACCCAAGAGAGTAAAACTTTTCTTTTGGGGAACAAGGGTGACACCCTGCGGCCAATCCGCACCTTCTTCAATCCAACGTCGCAACATAAACAAATCTGTGGAGGAAAGGGGGTCATTACCTTCCGGGGGCATGAACATTTCATCCTCTTGGGGCAATGTACAGAGAACATACAAATCACTATCTAAGGGCTTGCCTGGAGCAATAATATGATCGGAGGCAAACGCATGCTCATATGTATCCAACCTTAAATCTCCTTTCACTTTACCGTCATAATGACAAGCCACACAATTGAGTTCAAGAATGGGTTGAATATCTTCAACAAAAGAAATTTCTTTAGGAAGCCTTTTCTTTGTTTCCAGCACAATTCCGTCCGGCCAGTCTGCCCCATCATCAATCCATTGCTTAAGAACAGCTTTCTCCGCATTAGTAAGAGGATAGTCTTTTTCCTCGTTCTTGATCGGCGGCATAAATAGCTCATCATCCTGAGGTAGGGTTGTAGTCCAATAAAGAGAACTATCCTCTGCGTTACCGGGAATGATCAAGTCTTCACTTTCGAAAGCAAATTTCTTTTTATCTAAGCGAATATCACCCTTCGCATTGTCTGCCCGGTGGCAACTCACACAATTGTGCTCTAAAATGGGTTGTACATCTCTAACAAAATCAATGCTAGCGTTTACCGCTTGTAAGCTGAAGATAAGGAGACTAGTAAAAAGTGAGATATGCAATTTCATAAGAAAATGTAAATTTATAATAATTAAGTCCTTATCTCAAAATTTAAAGCAAATGAAAAGGATATTCAACTTGTGACAACCCCTTTTAGTAAGGCTCACTTTTACTCAAAGTTTAGGGTTATATCGCTACTATTTTTCATATTCTTCCTGAAAGCGAAAGGAAGCGATTACTTAACTTTTTCTGAAAAGTGTATGGGGACAGAATTTAAAATTATCATAGATGATGTAAATAAGTCGCTGTGTAAGTTAGCTGCCCAACAAGCTTTTGATGAAGCCCATCGGTTAGATCTCATGTTTAGTGATTACCTTTCAAATAGTGAGGCTTCCACTTTGTCTGGTTCCTCCTACACCAATCAAGGTCATCAATTTCAAGAGGTATCTTCTGAATTTTTTAAGATTCTCAAATTTTGCTTTAATCTCTCCGCAAAAACTAATGGTAAATTTGATGTCAGCGTCGGACCAGCCTCTCGCCTTTGGAGAATTGCTCGATTTAGAAAGACAATGCCCAAGGCCTACAAGATAAAAAATGCACTCTCAAGAATAGGATATAAAAAAATGATTCTGCATCCGGTTGAGTCAAAAGTGTGCCTACGCCAAGAAGGTATGCTGCTAGACTTCGGAAGTATAGCCAAGGGATATGCAGGGGACCAAATGCTATTACTCTTAAAAAAGCATGGGCTTCACCGTAGCTTGATCGATACGGGTGGGGATCTAGTTATTGGACAGGCACCGGGAGGCAAAACAGGATGGGAAATAAAAATTGGGGGAGATAAACATCCAGAACTCCCAACTTTCAACCTATCAAATTGTGCCGTTGCCACCTCTGGTGATATTGAACAATTTGTCATGCTCAATGGAAAAGTATACTCCCATATTATTAATCCTCGTAGTGGAATTGGGCTTAATGGAAGAAATCAAGTCACCGTCATTGCAAATAGTGGAAAAGTGGCGGACTCCATGGCCTCAGCTGCATTGATCTGTGGCCCCGATTTTTCAAAAAAAATATTTCCGCAATATGAAATTGATGCGGCCTTTTTTATTACTCAAAAAAATGGATTAAAAAAACTAGACCAGTACAAAAGTAAACGATAAGCTTTAAACTTGTAACCGTGGTAAAAATAATACATTAAGATTGCTTACCCAATTACTAGATATGTCAAGAATTTGTGCAATTACTGGAAAACGCCCTGTTACAGGTGGTAGGATTATTCATAAAGGTGTCAGCAAAAAAGCTGGTGGAATCGGCTTACAGTTGGTCAAAAACAACAAACGTAAGTTTCGCCCCAATTTGCAGCGAATCCGAGTTAAGCTTCCATCAGGACAAGTTAAACGCATGTGGGTTGCTGCCAAGGCTATAAAGGCTGGAAAAATCCTCAAAGCCTAATCATTCCTTTAGCTGCTCTCCACAGCTACTGTATTTCATTTAAGTGGAGGAAGTTCATTATCTTAATCGTGCCACTGGCAAGATTGAAGTAGAAAATATCTATGGTGAAAATTGGCTTCGTTTCACCTACGAAAAGCCAATCGGAAAATTTTTTCTATGGCTACTTGTTAAGCGAAAGCTTTTTTCAGCGTGGTACGGATATCGGGCAAATAGTTCTCACAGTAAATCTAAAATCCAGCCCTTTATTGAAAAATTCAAAGTAAATCAAAATGAATTCCTTGATCTTTCGAAGAACTTTCAGACTTTCAATGAATTCTTTTATCGAAAATTAAAACCAGAAGCTCGACCCATCGATGAAGGCAAGCATGCTGTTGTTTTTCCCGCGGATGGTCGACATTTAGGATTCCAGGATATCTCCAAGGTGAATGGAATTTATGTAAAGGGGCAATCCTTTGACTTGAAAAGCTTTCTTCAATCTTCTCAATTAGCGAAGATATTCGAGGGTGGCAGCTTGGTGATAAGCAGGTTATGCCCGGTTGATTATCACAGGTTCCATTTTCCCGCTAAAGGCGAATACAAGAATACTCATGTAATCAATGGTTCATTATATTCCGTCAGTCCCATTGCTCTAAAGAAAAATATTTCCTTTTTTTGGCAAAATAAAAGATACCTGTCAGTTCTCGCAAGCAAATCTCTTGGTCAAATGGCACAGGTTGCAGTGGGAGCCACTTGCGTAGGTTCTGCAAAATTCACTATTGATGATTACAAAGAAGTTAAAAAGGGAGATGAATGGGGTTATTTTTCTTTTGGAGGCTCATGTGTAATTACCCTTTTTGAAAAAGATAAAGTTTCACTTGCCCAAGATCTCCTGGATGCCTCCGACAAAGGTCTGGAGTTGTATGCTAAAATGGGGGAAATAATGGGAACACAAAAAATTTCGATTGATTGAAATCGGTTACCGCTTACAACTTATGAAATATATGGGTTTCCTCAGTCGGATCAAACTACGAAATTCGCATTCGGGATTCACAATTTTAGAGCTACTTGTAGCCGTATCAGTCACAGCTTTATTGGCGGCTATGCTCTTAAATATAACCTCTCAAGTTGTATCTACGCAAACCAAAGCATCAGGAGATTTAGAAACGAACCAAATTGCCCAATTTATACTGGATAGAATACAAGAAGATTTACAATGCGCTATTTCAAGAAATGATGGAAATGTTTGGATGGCGGCCAAAATTCTTACCGATGAGCTCACGAGTAGTTCTTGGGTAAGTTCAAAATCTGTAGCTAAACCAAAGGAAGAATCTAAAAGAGTCTTTATCGATGATTGGCCTGACGAAGTGTGGCTAAGTGACCAAAAGGGTAAAGAAGCTAAAGAACTTGCGGAAGCAAACCAACAAGGTCCACTTATTGAATCACGCTATGGGATTGGGGGCACTTGGTTAAGATTTTTCTCACAGGCTCCAGAGCTTGACAGTAACATTCAAAATAAGGGAGAGGTTCGGGCCATCGCCTATCAGATTGTTAGGTACGGTTTAACAGGAGCAGACACTTCTCGGCCTCGTTACCAACTATTTAGATCAGATGTAAGTGCAGAAAATACATTCGCCGCTGGGTTCAACCTACACCCTGTAGATGGTAATTATAATGCAAATAAAGCCAGTAATCTTCGCGGTGCTAACATTATTAAAAACCCAATTTCGCAAGAAACTTTAGGGGAATCCCCAACAAGTTTTTCTCTTGCATCGAACATAGTCGATTTTGGCCTTCGGGCATATATCTACCAAAAAAATAGTCTAGGAAAGAGATACCTAAAGCAATTATTCCCGATGACTGAAAACATGAACCATGAAGATGAATTTATTGCGAGCACACATTCAGGTTATCGTTCGAATCCAAGCGATGCTTCCTTCAATGCTTTTCCCGAGGTTGTTGATGTTATGATTCGAGTGTTAACTAGCGAAGGGGAGTCTGCTGTAAGTGCACTCGAGGAGGGACTCACACCCATACCTGAGGGATACGATGAAGGAGAATACTGGTGGAAGTTGGCTGAAGAAAATTCAGATGTTTACACCAGAAGAATCAAAATCTTTTCTAGCTCTATTTAGGTAAAAAGTTAAGCGAACCCTTTTTGTTTTCTATATTTCAACGGCGTAACCTTCATTTGACGCCGGAAATGCTGAGTGAAAGAACTCTGGTCATAAAATCCATTATCCTCCGCAATTTGAGAAAGTTTTTTCTTCGTGGTTAAAAGATCATCACACGCAGCCTCAATTCGAGTTCTCGTGATAAACTGCATAGGTGCCACTCCAAAAAGTTCAATAAATCCACGATGAAGTTTTCTGTGATTCAATCCAGACACTTCAACAAGATTGGCAATTTCTAGATTAGTACGAAAGTTTCCGCGAATATAGCTTACCGCTCGTCCGATCTCGTCATCGCGCTCCCATTTCAAGTCTTGGTTATGGACAGGGTTTTCTTCACCGTATGGTCGGACTGTACCGATAACCCCAACCACATTGCCGTCACCATTCAAAAGCGGATATTTGTTGGTTAGATACCAATCGGGGAGACCCTGGCTATTAAACACAAGTTCCAATATGTTAAGCATTGGTTGCTTAGTATCGATCACCGTTCTGTCGTCTTTACGAAAATGTTCGGCTAAGCGAGGAGGGAAAAGGTCAAAATCAGTTTTACCATACAGTTCATCATTTGAAGAAACTCCAAGGCGCGGCAGGAAACGCTTGTTTATATGTAACAAGCGGTGGTTTGTATCTTTAATGAAAAATGAAATGCCAGGTATATTTTCGAAGATCTGACAAATCTGCATCGGGTCGCAATCTTGCTCACTAAACCATTTATTTAATCTTGGGCTCAAAGGAGTTTTCATTTTATTACAATAGTGACATTTTTTTCATAATACAATAAAAATATATTTTCATGTTATTGTTTTTTATTACTAAATCATAAAAAAAATATAAGTTGAATATTTGATATATATTTATTCTTTATTACTGACAATCAATGACTTATATTTCTTTAAATTTAAAAAGGTCCCAAAAAATTCAAAAAAAGGTAATTTACTGAGGCTTTTATCCTAAAAAAAAGAACAAAAGAAAAATTTACATTTCGCAACACTTCCTCTCAGTCAAATTTATTGACTTTCAATACTTTTCAACAAAACCGCTACTCTAAATCTAGCTTTTTTAATTTAGGGCGAATTACGAAATTACAGTATCCTTGATTAGGGTTTCTTTCGTAATAATTTTGATGATATTCTTCAGCTTCGTAAAAGACTGGAGCTTGCACAATTTCAGTTACCACTGGAGAAGGTAATTCGGCACTTAGTTCACGCTTCCACTGCTCGGCAAGAGCCTTTTGTTCTTTCGTAAGATACATAATAGTTGAACGATACTGTGTACCAACATCAGCACCTTGACGATTTAAGGTTGTTGGATCATGGCACTTTCCGAAAATTTCTAAAATCTTTCCAAAACCAATGATTTGTGGGTTATATTTTATTTTTATAACCTCAGCGTGACCAGATTTACCAGTACAAATCTCTTTGTAAGTTGGGTTTTTTGAATCTCCGCCTGCGTACCCAGAAACGACACTGGCAACGCCCTTAATCTTTTCAAACACAGCTTCGGTACACCAAAAGCATCCCCCTCCTAAGATAGCAAACTCTGGCTGATTATCCGTGCTATCTTTTTCTGTTGTTTGTGGACTTTCGTTTTTAGAGTGCATGATCAACGATAAAAGTAAAAAAGAGAAAAAGAGAAAAATCTTACATTTCATACCTACACTACATTTCCAGTTAACCATTCATGTCCGCGAGCTAAAAGTAGTTTATCTGCAGAAAGTGGCCCCCAAGTACCAGAAGCATAATTTTCTAATCCCTTTTTCCCTTCGTCTTGCCAATAATCCAAGACAGGGGACAAGAGACCCCATGAAGTTTCTGCTTCATCGCCTCGAATAAAAAGGGTGCCATCACCATTAAGTGCGTCCAGAATAAGCCTTTCGTATGCTTCTGGAGTATTGGAGCCGAAAGTAGTTTCATAGCCAAAAGCTAACTCAATAGGTTGTAATTTAGTTTCCAGTCCAGGTGTCTTAGAGTTAAGGTATAAAGTTATGCCTTCGTTGGGTTGGATTCGTATAACTAACAAATTGGGGCTAACCGCGTACTTTGAATCCTTGCCAAAAAGTATTTCAGGAGGTCTTTTAAATTGGACGACAATTTCACTCGCTTTTTTAGCTAATCGTTTTCCTGACCTTAAATAAAAAGGCACTCCTTTCCATCGCCAATTTTCAATATGCAGGCATAAGGAAGCATAGGTTTCCGTAATCGATTGTTCGGGTATTCCCATTTCTTGTAAATAGCCGATTGCTTTTTCTCCGTCTACCAATCCTTGAGAATATACACCACGAACAACTTCTGGATTATCTCCGTTGAGCACGAGTGGTTTTAAGGCTTGTAGAGCTTTTACTTTTTCATTGCGAATAGATTCAGGATCAAGGGAAGAGGGGGGCTCCATAGCAGTAAGTGCAAGAAGTTGCATGACATGATTTTGTATCATATCTCGCAAGGCACCACTTCGATCATAATAACCTCCCCGACTTCCTACTCCTAAATTTTCTGAAACTGTTATCTGAACACTTGATACATAATTCCTATTCCAAATAGGCTCAAAAATTGAATTGGCAAACCTTTGAACCAATAAGCTCTGTACTGTTTCTTTACCCAAGTAATGATCGATACGAAAAACCTGAGTTTCTTCAAAGCGACGATTGATAATCGCATTTAAATCATTTGCAGAAGCAAGGTCGTGACCAAATGGCTTTTCGATAATTACCTTTGATTCCTCCTCTCTATTCCTATGTCTTTTAGCTAGACCACTAATACCGAGATTCTCCAAAATTGGCTTGAAAACACTTGGTGGAGTTGAGATATAAAAGAGGCACTGAACGGGCTTTTTGAGCTTCTTTTCTATCGTTTCTATCTCGTTTTTAAGGGATTGAAAGTCTTCTAGATTATCATATGCCCCAGCATGAAAGCTAACCTTGTCATGCAAAGCATCCCAAGCCTTGCCTGAGATCTTTCTTCGAGAATGCTTATTTATAGATTCAATAATGTAATTTTTAAATGCATCGTTACTAATTTCTTTTCTCCCATATCCAATCAGAAAACATGAGCTAGGCAGAAGATTGTCCATCGAAAGGTTATAAATGGCAGGTGCAAGCTTTCTGGCCGTGAGATCACCTGATGCACCAAATATAACCACAATGGTTGGAGGTGTTTTACCTGTTACTAAAGGGCCTATCGAAGAATTTGGTTTATGAATCATAAAATACTCAAAGATGAATTCATCTCTTATAAATGGCAATGTTTTCATGATGGAAAAGCCTAAATTCTGTAAAAGAATTCTCAGGGATATCAATTTCAACAAGATCAAACCTGTAGGACTCAAGAAATCTCTTCTCTTCTTGCAGATAATGCTTACTTGAAGTTAATAATGCTTTTCTTTTTCGAGGACTCAAAGATTGCCAACCATTGACCATGGCATTACTGGAGCGTGCCCGCACTTCAACAAAAACTAAGTGGTTATCCTGCAAGCAAACAAGATCTAACTCCATTCTTCTATCCTGCTTACTTCTCCAATTTCGGTGGAGGCATGTATAAGCTTTTTTGAGTAAATATCGCTCTGCCAACCACTCACCATATTCACCTCTCAATTTACTATCTTTGGGTATCTTTTTCTTTAAATAATAGAGATACCAAAAATATAAAAGCCTCAGTTTCTCCCTTGAAGTTTTATCTCCATTCATGCTTGGGGTACCGGCCTGCTAGCTCTTTTTTTATTGCCACATAAGAACTGTCCCAGAAGTCCATAATATTACTCGTTCGCTGTATATGCCTGCCATTAGGAGCGAGAATTTCAACAATAATGGGAAAGTCTCCATTTAACAAATGTGGATGTTTATCAATGTCGTAAAGTTCTTGAAGCTTAATTTTCATTGTTACCATGCAATTCAAATAGTGTAAAGCCACACTTCTAGATTTATTACCCAATGAAATGTGGGTGGGAGCATGATAATTTAATAGATGTAAAGTCTCATCGCCCAAATATTCATTCAAGGCGGGGAAAACATCTGCATTCTTTATTTCTTTCCAACTTTTCTTTCCGAGACAAATCTGTTCTACAATCATTTGCATATCGTCGGAATCCAATGGTTTTAATCCTAAATCAGAAAAAGTAACGGCTAGAAAATTAAGTCTCTCAAATAATTGATCCACTTTATCAGACCAATTTTTTAAAGACAGGTCTCCATTCAAGATAGATTGAGCATAAGCTTGTGCTATATCCTCTTTGTTAGGGTCATATTCTCGCTTCAGATTTAATTTATGAACACCAAATGGAATGAAACTCTCTACTATAACCTTCCTTGAATGAGGGTCCAAATAAGAATTTCTGGTAATTTTTGTTCCTACGGGGAGTGCATCCAGAATCCATTCTTCTTTAATTTCCGATAACAGATCCATTTGGGTCTGCACTCTTCCTTTGAAAAATTTTTCGGTAACGATTAAAGGAAATGCCCATTCAACATCTCCAATTGTTGAATGGGGCGAGGCAAAAAAATGGTTTCCTTTTGTATTCTCGTATAATTTTCTACCCTGGCTTTTACAGCGGACTACATTATCGGGAAAGAGATGAAGTAATATTTTGGTGATTTCATCGTGGTGAAGATTTTGAGGATTAAAAGATTGATTGAAATAAGAGCAATATTGGCTAGCAACTCTTTCACACTCCTGTAATCTCTTCAGATTAATTCCATAAGTGCGACAAAAATCTAATGAAATCTTATTATTCCTAGTGAAATAATAAGATTCTAACAAAAGACCTAAATCTGAGCTGCAATGCGGATTTGCATCTTTTTGAGACTTAATAAATTCATCCGAAAAAGGATTCCTCGACTCAGCTATCGAAAGGATAATAGCTAATTCTGAAAGACAGTTAATTGAAGCTGCATGGTCTAAAGCAAGACTCAATTTTGGTTGAAGCGGCACTTGTGCAATGGCTAGTCCTTTTGTTGTAATCCTGCCATCTTGCTCAAGTAGTGATAGATTGATAAGTTGTTTTCTCGCTTTCTCCCAATGGGAATGAGAAGGCGAGTCATACCAACCTAGTACTTCAGGCTTTAACCCTCTTGATATTAAGCCTAGGCATAATTCTGATAAATCTAAGCGTTTAATTTCTGGCTCTTGGTATTCATTTCTAAGCCTGTGATCTGATTCACTCCATAGTCGGATACAAACACCAGGAGACAATCTTCCTGCCCTTCCACTTCGTTGATCAGCAGAGCTTTTACTAATTTTTTGGGGCAGCAAGCTGTTGATACTCCGCAAGGAATCATATTGCATGACCTTGGATATTCCAGAATCAATCACGATACGGACCCCGGGAATCGTCAACGAGGTTTCAGCAATATTGGTCGCCACAATAATTTTTCTAGCTGAATTTTGTTCAAAAACTTTATCCTGTTGCTCTTTTGGCATATCCCCAAAAAGTCCAAGCACCAGGCATCCATTAGACCATTTTTGAAACTGAATTTCACGAATGACTTTTCTTATATTCGCAACACCATCTACAAAAACAAGAAGGTCTCCAGGATATGCTGCCATCCCTTTTTTCGCTTCCTTTTCGATTTGCTTCCAAAGTACTAGGTTCTCTACATTGTGCCTGTATTTTATATCCACAGGAAAAGTCCGCCCGGAAACCGATAATTTCACACAGTCTGGTAAAGAGTTTGAAGCCTTATCAAGATCAATTGTGGCAGATGTTAAAAGTAATTTAAGATTTGGCCGGATGTCTTTTTGAACTTTTTTTAGCAGGGCAAGACTAGCATCCATTTTCAGTGTTCTCTCATGGAACTCATCAAAAATCACAAGCCCAGCGCGTGACAGGGTAGGATCAGACTCCAGTAGTCGAAACAAGATTCCATCGGTCACATAAATAACCTTTGTATACTCATTGCTTTTATTATCGAAGCGGATTTGATAACCCACGGACTCTCCAATTTTTGAATTAAGAATACCGGACAATGTTCTCGCTAAAGATACAGCAGCAATTCTCCGAGGTTGAACAATAAGAACTTGGCCGTCCAATAATTTTGACTGCAGAAGCGACCAAGGTAAACCCAGTGACTTGCCAGAGCCAGTGGGAGCTTGCAGGGCAAAATTATTCGTTTGGCTCCAAAGTTTCTCAAATTTGAAAAACTCTTTGACAACAGGCAAGTCTTGTATGGTAAGCACAATCTTGATCTATCTAAACCTTAAAGCCTCTTTAATAGTTAGCTTTTACTCATCCACAGCAAATAAAGAAGGGCAGTTTAATACTCTCACGGTTTAAACAGAGCACTGTATTCAGAAAGCATTCTTGTTGCTACCTTATCTCCCTTTTGAGAAGCGAGGGATAACCATTGTTTCGCTGAAGGTGGACTTTTGGGGGTCCCCTTACCCGTTAATTTCATTAACCCAATAAAACGACACGCTTCCGGATTTCCGCCTTTTGCAATGGGTAAAAAAAGCTGATAGGCCTTTTCATAATTTCGTGGATATCCGACACCAGTATAGTATTTCCGCGCCTGTTGAAGAACTTTTTCATCATCTAATGCAGAAAGGTTATCTGATGATATTATCTTTGAAGCAGTTGGTTTTACTTGATGATCTGATCCATTCCTTTTACGTAAATAATTTGAAGCCAATTTATGACCTTGAGACGAAGCAGCTTCTAACAGAGAAAGCCCTCTATTTGTGTTTCTTTTTATTCCATTACCCTCGACCAGCATGGTACCTAATGTGTACTGCGCTTCCGAAAAATTTTGGCGGACCGCTACCTCCAACCATTGAGAAGCTTTTAGCTCATCTTTTGGTACTCCATCGCCGTTATAATAGGCCATTCCCAAATTAAAACGGGCAGTTAACGATTTCTGGTTCACTGCTTCGGAGAGCATCGATATCCCTTTACGATAATCTTTTTCCAACAAACCCGGTAATCCTTTTAAGTATAAAGTGCCAATCGTAGCTTGGGCTGGAGGGTAACCAATTTCCGCAGACCTTTTAAAAAATTCGATCGCTCTTTTGACATTAGTTGGAATAACTTGAAAATCAATCTCGCCCATGCAGTACATTGCCACTGCGTCACCGTCCGATGCTTTTCGCTGTAAAAGTAGGGCAGCATCCTGATAAAGCTGAGTAGCTTTTTCAAAGTCTCCTCTTAAGATTGCAAGGTTGGCTAAGTTATAGGCCCCGAAGGGGTGTCCTTTCATCCACGATACTCGAGACCAATCACCAGCTAGCTTCAGATTAACAGCACAACCAGCCTCACCAGACCGAAGATAGATTCCAAGTAAACCTTGATGATATGGATCCCCGCTTTGTGCTTTTTTCACAATGTCACTGTAAGAGAGATTGGGGCTCCACATAGATTGCACGGCTTTTTGTGCAAAAAGAAATGAACTTAGGCAGATAAAAAACAGAAAGATAAGATTCTTGGTGAGCATTACACTAACCTAAGATGTTGCTCGATTGCTTCCAAGCTTGAAAAGGCTGCACTATGTATGGTTGTATATAGCTACCGTGCGATTTCTCCATTCAACCCATACCTGGATTCTGCTGGCCTTTTTAACTGTCGCAAAAATAAATGCGGATCCAGACGGATATTCCCTTGCTGAACACAACCTCGCCAAAGTAATTCAAGAACAGTTTGCATTTTTCGAATATGCTAAAGAATGCTCTAATGACCAAGAGGCTGAACTTACAAGAAAAGCACAAAATGTTGTTTCCGCGTACGAAGCTCACCTTGCAGAAAACCCAAAGGATGTAAATGGACTCATTTTATTTGGAAAATTCTTACAAAAAGTTGGCCAAAATAAACGGGCAATCGATTACTTCCTGAAGGCTGACCTCTTGGAACCTAAGTTGGCTGTTATTAAGCAACAAATTGCTAATTACCTTGTTGAAAGTGGTAAAGCAGTTGATGCCTTCCCTTTTTTCCTTATGGCAGTCCAACTCAACCCGAAGGTAGCTAATTATCATTTTGAGCTAGGTACTTTTATTTATTTATTTTCTACCGAATTGGCTCAGGAAAAAATATTAGCTCCTGATGCATCATCTGCCTTGATGCTTGAGTCTTTTAAAACGGCATCGATCTTGTCCCCTAAAAAATTTGAATATGCACTCCGATATGCCCAATGTTTTTTCGATTGTCCAAGTTATGAAAAACAAGAAGCATTAAGCCAATGGGATTCGATATTAACGAACTTCTCCAATTTATCCAAAGCGGAAATAGATTACATAAAATTATGTAAAGCCCGAATTCTCATTGAGTTGAACCGTAAGAGAGAAGCGAAAAAACTAATTCAGAGCGTATCATCGAAAAGTCTTAGCAAATCCAAGCTCTCTTTGCTCCAACAAGCGACGAATACCAAGAGTAAAGCACTGCCAATAAAATCTTCTACTAAGTCCAGTCAAGAAGCCCTTAAAACAGGATTTATTTTCCCGACAGACAAACATCTAAAACGGATGCAATCTGTCTCATCTCGGTTGAAGGAAGAAAAACTTCTCTCTGAATTAACCCTGGATGTACTGAAAGCAAGATTAGATAAGGCAGGAAAGGTAAAGCTAGAATTTTTGAGTACAACTCTTTCTAATACAGCTAAATAGCTTAGCCCTCTTTCAATGACTTGGAGTGACGCATTGTTTTCTCAGGATGTTATTCTCGAAAAGGTTCTCTTATTTTTCATTCTTGTAATAAGTATATCTATACATGAATGGGCTCACGCCTTTTGTGCGGATAAACTCGGTGATCCTCTTCCAAGAAAAGAAGGTCGAGTAACCTTGGACCCAATGGTTCATATCGATTTACTTGGAACAATTATCATTCCTTTAATTGTGATTTTTTTGAGCCCAGGCTTTGCCATATTAGGGTGGGGGAAACCCGTTCGTGTATCTTTACCTAACCATAAAACTCGGTCGAGAGACGATATATTGATAACTTTAGCAGGTCCTTTTTCTAATCTCTGCCTAGCCTTTTTTGCAATCTTAGGCTTTGGTGTGCTCGCACAATTCCTACATCTCAGTGATTCCTTACTCCACCTCCTTTCAATCATTGTAAATTTAAATTGCCTTCTTTTCCTTTTTAACCTCTTACCCATACCCCCCCTTGATGGTTCTCATCTACTCAAGAGAGCTGTCGGAATGAGTGATAGTACTTTCATTAAATTTTCGCGTTATGGATTTTTCTTGTTATTAGTATTAATCAATGTTGAAGCATTCACTACTTTTTTTTACCAGACTCTCACTTTACTCACAGCTCAGTTTTTCGGCTTCTTTGCTCTCATATTAGGATAAAAAAATCATGCGTAGAATTGGAATATTTGAATTAGAAAAAGAAGCACTTCGCTTCTGGAATTATCTCAAAGAAAAAGGGGTAGATTCCTCCCTTGAAGAAGAGTCCGAGACTGAATGGTCCATTTGGGTTGCAGAAGAAGATCAACTTCAGCCTACCCAGGCTGATTTAGAGATTTTTCGTAAAAACCCAATGCATCAACAGTTTGATGTAACAAATCCGCGACCAGTTCCAAAAGAGGATGAGCGATTGGAAAAACTCATTAAACCAAAGGGGTTCAAGCAATTTGACCTAAGTAAACAATGGAGAAATCAAGATCGAAAACCAGGAATATTCACCCTTGCATTGATCATTACTTCCGTTGCGTTTTTCCTTGTCTCTAGCATGGGCGAAAACCCTTTAATTACCAATCCTCTTAAGATCAACTCGAGCATTAAGGATGGACAAATTTGGCGGCTCATTACCCCCATATTTTTACATTTCACGATCTTCCACATTTTTTTTAATATGTGGTGGTTATACGATTTGGGCAGCCAAGTTGAAAACAAGAAAGGTTCTAAATTCTTTATAACTTTTGTCATATTGTTAGCTGTTTGCTCCAACCTATGCCAATATCTTTATTCTGGCCCTTCTTTTGGCGGAATGTCCGGAGTGGTTTATGGCTTATTTGGGTATGTATGGATAAAGTGTAAACTCGACCCTGCTGATGGATTTCAGCTCGATTCTACAATCGCAATCATAATGTTTGGTTTTTTCTTCCTTTGCTTCTTCGGAATATTCGGAAATATTGCAAACCTTGCTCATGCAGGTGGGCTTATTGTTGGTCTTGCATGGGGCTACGCCTCTGCTTTCAAATGGAATCGAGGATAAAGCAATTCCTCGCCAGCAGAGTTTTTATTTTTTTATAAGTTCGTAAATAGCCAAACCCGCACGAAAGTTTGGAAATATCTTACATGTTTTCATCCAATCTCCACGGTGAAAAACTTTTCTGCCTACTGTAAAGGTAAGATCTTTACGGTTAGCCTCTTTGCAAAACAACTCAAAGTCTCGGACGGAAAAATAATTACGCAAATCACTCGACTCCCAATTATTAGGATGAACATCATTTTTGATACGAACTCCAGATCTGAGAAAATGATATCGGTTCTTCCAGTATGCATAATTAACAAAGCTAACAGCTACTCGTTTGCCTACACGTAAAGCCTCCATAATGACTTTCCCTGGTTGGTCCAACTCTTCAACCATACGCGAAAAGATTACCCAGTCGAAAGAATTATCTTTTAAACCTGAAAGCACTTTTCGTATGTCATCTTGATACACATTGACTCCCCGGGCAACACAGGCTGTCGCTTTATTGAGGTCAAAGTCAACACCAAGACCAAAGACATTTTTATTGTCCCGAAGATACTCTAATAAATGTCCCGTCCCACATCCTAAATCTAGAACTCTCTCAGAAGGCTTTACCCATTCGTCAATTACTTTGAAATCAGCTTCTTTTTTTACATCGTATCGAGTTGGTGATCTTCCAGTTCTATCTTCCGATTGATATTTCTGCTCATTTTCATCCATACCCAACATAAACGCACGCACAGTTCTCAGGAATTCATCGGAATTGATAAGGAATGAGTCATGCCCATGCATATGATCCAGCTCGAGGTAGGAAGCCACTTTTCCCAAGCGATGCAAAGCAGTAACAATCGCCTTATTTTGTTCGGGTGTGTAAAGCCAATCACTCGTAAAAGCAATCACGAGCACTCTGGATTTTACATTGTGAAATGTTTTTTCAAGCCCATCTTTTCCGACCAAATCAAAGCGATCAAGCGCTTTGGTTAATTTAAGGTAAGTGTTAGCATCAAATCGGTCGACAAATTTTCGACCTTGATGGTCTAAATAGCTTTCAACTTTAAACTCAAAAGCATTGCTGGAATCTAACTGTTGGTCTCTTCCAAATTTTTCTTCCATTCCTTCGTCCGAAAGATAGGTGATATGAGCCATCATTCGAGCAACCGCCAAGCCAATATTTGGACCTGCATCTTTAGAATATTTTCCATCTTGCCAATGAGGATCTCCAAGAATAGATCTCCTTCCAACTTCATTAAAGGCGATGGTTTGAGCACTATGTCGAGGAGTCGCAGCAATTACTAATGATTTTTTAACATAGTTTGGGTAGTCAACAATCCACTGAAGGGCTTGCATACCTCCCATACTTCCCCCAATAACAACTTCAATACATTGGACCTGCAAGAACTCTAGCAACAGCTTTTGGGCGAGAATCATATCGGCAATCGTAAAATCGGGAAAAGTCATGCCGTAAGTTTTTTCCGGAAATTGAGGATGATGAGTAGCCGGTCCAGTTGATCCGGAACAAGCACCCAAACAGTTTGAGCAAACCACAAAAAAAAGGTTTGTATCAATAGGCTTATCAGGTCCGATCAAATGATGCCACCAACCTGGTTTTTCACTTTTGTCTGTATGATATCCTGCAGCATGATGATCTCCGGTTAAGGCGTGGCAGACAAGTACACAGTTTGTACCATTATCATTAAGTTCTCCATAAGTTTCATAGACCAGCTCAAGCTCTTCTAATTCTCCGCCTTCAAGTGAGAAAGGCTTTTGATAATGAAATCTTTCCTCTTTCACTAAGCCGACTCCATCAAATTCATTCTCTTCTGATTTCTTATTGGCTGTCATGTTAGTAGGATTACCTTCGCATTGGGAGTGGCAACCTCATTAGGTTAAGAAATTATTTTCTGCAGCAAAGTATCCTCTATGTCATAATTGCCATGCACAGATTTCACATCTTCGAGTTCTTCAAGTGCATCAATTAATTTAAAGATTTTGCGGGCTACACCCTCATCCGTGATCGGAACAACATTATTGGGAAGATAAGCCAATTCAGATGATTCTGCAGTAATTCCAGCTTTTTCAAAGGCATCTGCAAGGCTATCATATTCACTTGTTTCACAAATAACCTCATAATGTTCTTTTTCAGAAATTATATCTTCAGCATCATTTTCTAGGGCTAGCTCAGTAATTGTATCTTCATCAATTTTTTCTCTCGAAACGAGGAATTGTCCTTTTCGTTTAAAGTTAAACGCTAAAGCTCCTGCACCAGCTAAATTACCCCCGCCTTTAGAGAATGTACTTCGAACCTCAGACGCTGATCGGTTTTTATTGTCGGTCGTTACTTCCACCATTAGCCCAACGCCTCCTGGAGCATATCCTTCATAGAGTAATTCTTCAATAATTACCCCTCCGAGTTCCCCGGTTCCTTTTTTGATTGCTCGATCAATATTATCGGCAGGCATATTTGCTTGCTTTGCCTTGGTGATGAGAGTTCTGAGCCGAGGATTAAATTCCGCATCCTTACCGCTGTCTCTTGCAGCCAAAGTAATTTCCTTACTTATTACACTAAAGATTTTGCCCCTTTTGGCATCAACTGCTGCTTTGTGTCTTTTCGTTGTAGCCCATTTACTGTGTCCTGACATAAAGAAAAGTTTGAAGGTTTTAAATGGTATATGTCAAGATTGCTTGTCCGACATATCCTTTAGGTAATCGTAGGCTTCTTGTAGTCGGTCTTTTTTCTCCATCGAGATTCTTCGCTTACTCGCACTCATTTGTGCAAGTTTTTTTTCTTCGTAATTAAGCATCCGGGTTTTATAATTTTCTTCCAGCTTTTTAAGGTTAATCGATCCCTTGATCTTTAAACCAAGCAAATTCCTGTATCTTCTTTCATCATCAGAAATATCAACAGAAATTGAAGGGGCACTGCCTTCAAGGTCTTTTCTACTCTTGGAGGCAACTTCAGCTACTTGCTCAGGAATCTCATGATTTGTCTTCGTGATCAAGGTTTGCAAAATTGTCATCAGGTTTTGAATCGTCCAATAAAGCACCAGGGCAGAAGAAAAGAAATATAGGAAAACAAGAAACATGAAAGGCATGAATCTCATCATTTTTGCATTAATTCGTTGAGCTTCGCTCATTTGTGGCCCCATTTGCATTGGATTTAACCTCATCTGGAACCATTGTGTCGCAACCATAAAAATTGGGAGGACATTGAGGGAAAAGCCCTGAATGGTAGAAACATTATCTTGCTCTGAAAGATCATTGGCCCAAAGAAAGTTTTGTCCATAAAGCTCGGAAGCGGAGCGAAGCATCCAAAACATTCCTAAAAAGATTGGTATTTGGATTAAAATCGGCCAGCAGCCAGCAAAAGGATTAACTTTATGTTCTTTATAGAACTTCATCATCTCCTGATTAATCTTCTGAGAGTTACCTTTGTGTTTCTCTCGTAATTTGGACATAGGTCCTTGCAAAGCCTGCATTTTTTTCTGCGATCGGGTTGCCTGAGCAGTTAGAGGCCAAAGTAAAAGTTTTACAATAATTGTGAGGGCAATAATACCAAAACCGTAACTTCCAAATAATGTGCTTAAATAATTCAATGCCCAGCTCAATGGTTCGGAAATCCACCAAAAGACCCCGAATTGCATTACCTTTTTTTGCTCTCCACCCAGACTCTTCAAACCCATGTAATCTTTGGGGCCAGAATAAATATCAAAGTTATAGGATTTCGACCTTCCTGCCTCCAATAGGCCTACTGGGAAAGACATCGCACCTTCAATTCCCATAATTTCTGTACCATTCTGATCTTCAATTCTCTGCAAGGAACTTCCGTATATTCGAACATCTGCCATATCCCCTACCGGGCGAATAAGATTAACAAAAAACTGATTATTTACGCATGCCCAGCGCGCCTGAGAAAGATAGCGGACATCCATTTTCCCGCTCGGACCCATTTCATTAAGTTGTATAAATTCATCTGCCTCTCCATCGATCCGGCCACTGCAAGTCGCACAGGAACAACCTTCAGGAATGGCAGGACCTGCATTATAATAACCAACATTCAGATATGTTGACGCATTATCAAATGGATTATACATCCTCGGAATCTGAAAAGCAGATCCAAGATGTAATCTTATCCGTTCAAGATTTATTGGCTGATCACCAAGGTTAGAAAATTTAGTTTGGTGGTGAAAGACATACGAATCATTTGAATCCCTCCAATATGATCTTTCGATAAGTAAATTTTGCTTTGATTTCCACTGATAAACAATTTTTTGCGTATCAGAAACTTTTATGTTTTTAAAAGCACGCGGATCAGGAATTTTAGATTCCAATGGGTTTCCATTAGTATCCTCAAATGAAAGCCCTAAAAATGTTTTTCCCTCTTGCTTCAAAGAGAATTCTTTATTCAAACGATAGTGCTGGTGAAGCGTAATGTTTCTAACTCCACCTGTTTGATTCGAAAATTGAAGACTTGAAAACTGATTGCTCAGACCATCGGATATTACTTCTTTACTAACAGCGGTTGTCGTCTTAAAAGTTTCCGTTGATTGTGGTGAAGATACAACGCTCACAAGATCTTCACTTGTTACTTCGGATGATCTCTCGCGATATTCAACAGTTTGATTTGCATCGAACCCCTGCAGATCTTTGGAAACTTCTTGATATGGTTCTTGCTGAACCATCATGTAGAAGGCAAGCAGTAGGAGTGCGAATCCAATAATGTAATTTCTCATAATTTTTCGGAAAATTTGGCGAGGGCGAGCATAAAACTACTCTCCAATCTGTTGAAGGGGAAGGAATGCATCATCTTTCGAGGAAGGATAATGATTTGATAATTAGTCGGTATGTTATGTAAATTCTTGCGAAAAATCTCCCTAAAAATTCTTTTAGCACGATTACGGAAAACGGCATTTCCAAATTTTCGCGTGACAATTATTCCCAATTTTGGCTTAGAAGAGTCAACATCACATAAAACCTGCATCCAAAATGCATGGGCTTTATGCTTCATTCCATGATGCTTGATTCTTTTGAACTCAAAACTTTTCCGCAATCGATAGTCTTGCGAAAAGCATTGACGAGAAATCTTCAAGCTATCATCGAGTGTTCTAGCGAAAACGTCTTGGAACAGATGCGGTGAGTTTAGCACGCCCTTTACGGCGACGGTTTCTCAAAACTTTTCGGCCTGCACTGGTTGAATTACGGCTGCGAAAGCCAAATTTGCGTGCTCGCCTGATCTTGGATGGGTTGTAGGTAGGTTTCATTTGAAAAGCGTTTGATGATAAACAAGGGTTTAATAAAGTCAAACATTGACGAAATGAAATTCATCGAGCCTTTGCACTTGCGGAAAATAATTTTTTTGTCAGTATGATTAATTCTCAACTGTCCCGTTCGTCTAGTCAGGTCAGGACACCGGGTTTTCATCCCGGCAACAGGGGTTCGAATCCCCTACGGGACGCCATTTGCTTTCTTTCCAATGCGACCTACAACGCATTATCATGTCACAAAAATCGCCCGACATTATCATACAAGGAGCAACGCATAATAACTTAAAGAGTATTAGTTTACATGTTACTCCTGGAGAGTTAACCGTTATCACCGGTCTAAGTGGTACTGGTAAGTCAACTCTACTTTTTGATGTATTACATGCGGAAGGGCAAAGAAGATATGTTGAAACATTTAGTCCCTATGTGCGGCAGTTTCTAGATACGCTTCCACGTCCCGAAGTCGATGCGATTCATAACGCAAGACCTTCCATTGCGGTAGAACAAAAAAACTCAATTCGAAATTCTCGCTCAACCGTTGGAACGATGACCGAACTTTGTGACTATTTTAAAGTCTGGTTTTCTGAATCATCTTCTTTATTTGACCCGATTAATGGTGAACGGATCATTGCCCAATCCCCTAAAAGCATAACGAATGGTGTACTTGCTGCACATCAAGATTCTTCCCTTTACATAGGTTTTGCTTGTGAAAAGCCTTCCAGTGTAGAGGTAAAAGATTTTTTCGGAATTTTACTAAAGGCTGGGCATACTCGAGTCTTTATGGATGGCTCTTACCAAAGACTTGATTCCCTAAAAAAACCACAAGATTCAAATGAAAAAATTTTTGTGGTTGTTGATAGGATTCAAGCAAAAGATGTTCATCATAAAAGAATTCAGGAGTCTATTCAGATTTCTTTGGAGTCAGGAAAAGGCGTAGCAGAACTTAGAAATTCAGAAGGGATTAAACTTGAAACAATCGTCCATGGATTGAGGTCAAAGCAAAACCTAAGAATTTTTAAGGAAGCACAACCAAACCTTTTTTCTTTCAATACTGCTCAAGGTGCGTGCCCAAGCTGCAAAGGCTTTGGTAAAACTATCTCCATTGATCCTCAAAAAGTTGTGCCTGATGAGACATTGAGTATTCAAGGCGGGGCCATTAAAGCCTTTACGGGGAAAGTATATAGTCACTGCAGGGAAGATCTTCTTATTTTTTGCAAAGAACAAGGGGTAGATCCAAGCAAACCCTTTTCAGACCTTTCTGAAGAAGAACTCCGTTTTATCTGGGATGGAGATATAAATTATGAGAAAGACGACCAATTGTGGTATGGAATTTTCAGGTTTTTTTCTTGGCTAGAAAAAAAGACCTATAAAATGCACATTAGGGTTTTTCTTTCAAAATATAGAGGATACTTTAAATGCCACCAATGCAATGGCACTAGACTAGTAGAAGAATCAACATGCTGGAAATGGAAGGGTTATATACTTCCGGAACTCTATGCAATGCCAGTCGAAAAACTGGTTTCTCTCATTCCCGAAAGTAAGAAAGATGATAATTCGAAGAAGAATCTCGCCCTGAATGGGATACATACCAGATTAAAATATCTTCAAGATGTTGGGCTTGGGTACATCTCACTTGACCGACCGTCCAAAACATTAAGCGGTGGAGAAACCCAAAGAGTCAATTTAACGACATGCCTTGGATCAGCTCTCACCGATGCACTTTTTGCCTTAGATGAACCAACTATAGGCCTGCACGGTAAAGATATTGGCAAGCTGATTGGCATTTTAAAAAAATTAGCTGCAGCTGGCAATTGTGTCTGTGTGGTGGAACACGATGAACAGGTCATACGTTGTGCTGACAAAGTCATTGAAATTGGACCAAAGCCTGGGATGGAAGGTGGGCATTTAATATTTCATGGTTCGCTGCCAGAATTATTAAATTCCAAAAAATCCGTTACTTCAAGGTGGTTAAATTATGATAATAAATATGAAAAACTAACCCCAAAGGTAACTCAAAACAATGCCACTAGGGGATTTGTAAGAATTAATAAGGTTTCCCTTCACAACCTTAAAAATGTTTCCGTAAATATTCCATTGGGTAAACTAGTCTGTGTAGCAGGAGTTTCAGGATCAGGAAAATCTACACTCATTAACGAAATCGTCTATCAAGCACTTTCGGAACCAAATCCATCAAAATCGGTTCAATCTGACGAACATTTTAATGATGTATTACTTGTTGACCAGAATACCATCTCCAAAACACCCCGATCGAATGCTATATTGTATGCAGACGGTTGGAGTCCTATCAAGGAAGCACTCGGAAGAAGCGACGATGCAAAAAGGCTTGGTTATTTTTCCTCTGATTTTTCTTTCAATGCAGGAAACGGTCGATGTGAAGAATGTATGGGATTAGGTTATAATGTGGTGGAAATGCAATTTCTTTCCGATGTCCAAATTCCATGCAGTTACTGTGATGGTATGAGGTTTAAAGAAGACATACTCTCAGTAAAATTAGGTAAATTATCTGTGTTCGATATTCTAAATTTATCGGTAAACCAAGCAATAGAACAATTCAGTAACTTTCCTAAGACTTTTAAAAAGTTAAAATTATTACATGATGTTGGTTTAGGATATCTAAAGCTTGGACAACCGCTAAACACTCTGTCAGGAGGAGAGTCCCAAAGGCTAAAGTTAGTTAAGTACATGGGTGGATTAAAGAAAGTGACTACTCCTTCACTTTTACTTATCGATGAGCCAACCACTGGGCTTCACATGGAGGATGTAGGTAATTTAATCGGTGCGCTGCGCACCATTGTCGATGCAGGTCACTCCTTAATTGTTATCGAACATAACACCCAGCTTCTAATGTCTTCTGACTGGATTCTTGAAATTGGACCGGAGGCAGGTTCAAAGGGTGGAAAAGTTGTGGCTGAAGGAACACCCCATTCATACAAGAAGAAAAAAACTGAAACTGCTAAATTTCTATTCGCTCGAAAACAAATTTTTGAACCGATTAAATTTTCCAAATCAACCAAAAGATTACACCGAAAATCAAATGAAACACTTAAGATTATTGGTGCCAATGAAAACAATCTGAAAAATGTTTCACTTGAGATACCCCACAAGCAATTTGTAGTAATCACAGGCCCGTCTGGTTCTGGTAAATCATCCCTTGCATTTGATGTTATTTTTGCAGAAGGGCAGAGACGATTTATGGAATCTATGTCCTCCTACGCTCGACAGTTCATCGAGCAAATGGGTAAACCAAATGTTGATAGAATTGAAGGCATGCCGCCAACTGTGGCTCTGGAACAAAGAATAACCCGTGGTTCTCGCAAATCTACGGTTGGATCAATAACTGAAGTCACTCAATACCTTAGACTTCTTTATGCAAGAATAGGAATACAATTAAATGACGAACAGCAACCACTAGAAAAGACAAGTGTTTCACAAATTGAAAAAAAAGTTCAGAAACAAGTAAAAGAAAATTTTAGAAACGGTTTACGGAAGCAATTCTTACTTTCTCCCATCATTAACGGAAGAAAAGGGCATCACAAACCCATTGTAAATTGGGCGGGCAATAAAGGGTTCGAACAAGTTCGGTGCGATAAAGAAATTTTCCAAATTAAAAATTTCATGGGTCTTGATAGATACAGCATCCATGATATTGAAGTTGTCGTAACAGAATGGGACAAAATACCATCCCCAGGACAAATCAAAAGCTTTGTACAATATGCTCTTGAAGTAGGTAAAGGTCGATGCCTGCTCGCAGATATAAATTCAAAATGCGAGACTTGGTTTTCTACCAAAAGAGTAGACCCCTTAACTGGGATGTCTTACCCGGAACTAGAACCTTCTTTTTTCTCATGGAATTCCTCCAAAGGAAGATGTTCATATTGTAAGGGATATGGAAAAATTTTTGACTGGATGAAAGATGATCTACCAGCTAGTGGAGAATGGTGGAAAATTGAAGATGGTTCCATCTGCCCAAAATGCCAAGGTACCCGACTTGGTCAAATAGCGAGAAACGTTGTTCTAGTTAATAAAACTGGAGATAAACTCTCTCTCCCTGAACTACTCGCCTTACCTCCCGAGCTTGTGCTGCAATTTTTACGCCATATAAAAGCAGATAAATTTGAGCAAAAAATACTGGATAGTACTATACCTGAAATTAATGAACGTCTAAATTTCATGAATCAAGTTGGTCTTGATTACTTATGTTTAAACAGGGAAACCTCATCGCTTTCTGGAGGAGAAGCACAACGCATAAGACTTGCTGGGCAATTGGGGTCAAATCTTTCGGGCGTTTTATATGTTCTAGACGAGCCTTCAATTGGTCTTCACCCTTGTGACAATCAAAGGTTACTGAGCTCACTAAGATCACTCCAGCGCAAAGGAAATTCCCTGCTTGTGGTCGAACATGATCAGGAAACAATAGAACAAGCTGATTACCTCATCGAAGTCGGTCCTCTTGCCGGGAAAGAAGGCGGTGAAATAGTCCAATCTCTAAAAGTAAATAAGTCTAAAATAAAAGAAATTTTTTTACCTTACAAAGACTCTTATTTCGCGAAGGATAATCAGCATAAATCAACACTACCTTCAGGTAAACAAAATCCTAAAAGTGTAAACTGGTTAAGATTAAAAAAAGCTAAGTTTCGTAACATTCAAGATGCTTCGGTTGATATCCCTCTTGGTTATTTAACCGTTTGCTGTGGTATATCTGGATCAGGAAAATCAACGATTGTGCGGGGTATTATTTTCGAAAATGTAAAACAAGCTATACTTGAAGATAAGCCAAAGCTAATTACTGAAAAGGGCGTACTTGTTCGCGGTAACAGTTTTGGGCAGGCAATTGAAGTTGACCAAAAGCCCATTGGTAAAACCTCTCGTTCCACTCCTGCTACCTACCTAGGCATTTGGGACCGCATACGGAACTTATTTTCACAACTACCAGAATCAAAAGCTCTGGGTCTTACCCCAAGTACTTTTTCGTTTAATGTAAAGGGTGGCAGATGTGAAATATGTAAGGGTAATGGAAGAATTAAGTTAGAAATGAATTTTCTCCCTGATGCATATGTCACCTGCACGAGTTGCAATGGTTCAAGATATAAAGATGAAATACTTGCACTAAAGTGGAATAACAAAAATATTTCCCAAATTTTAGATTTGTCCATGGAAGAAGCAGTAGAATTCTTTCAGTTTGATTACTTTCTTCAGCACACCTTTGAGCTCATGACTGAAACTGGACTTGGATACATAAAACTTGGACAAGCTTCTCCCACTCTATCTGGAGGCGAAGCACAAAGGCTAAAATTGGCATCAGAGTTAACCAAGTCCATTGATAAATCTAAGATCTCTAAGAAACCTAAAAGTAAACCTACTCTTTTCGTTTTGGAAGAACCTACCATTGGATTACATCACGCGGACAGAACCAAATTATTTTGCTTATTAAGGCGGTTAGTTGATGAAGGGAATACCATTATCGTTATCGAGCATGATGTAGACCTTATAGCAAACGCTGACTATGTTTTTGAAATGGGCCCGGGAGGTGGCTTGCATGGAGGCAGACAGGTTTTCCAGGGAACTCCAGTGGAATTGGCGAAGTGCGATACAAGCCCGACATCAAGTTTCATAAGAAGGCTTATTCCGTAATCCTAATAAAGATTTTTTTTCCAGCTTTTATAATTTGATCACTCGAGGCATCATTTGGTGTCATAATGCATTCTGGATCTTCCACGCGAGTTCCATTTAATTTCACTGCCCCCTGCAAAATGAGACGACGGATTTCTCCCTTTGACTGAAAAAGATCAGTTGCCGCCAAAATATTCAGTACAGAAGATTTTTCTAAGTTTAATTTTGTAACAGAAAAACTTGGCATGTCTTCTGGAAGCCTTCCTTTTGAAAATACGCTTGAAAATTCATCTAGCTCTTTTTGGGCTGTGACTTCGTCGAAGAATTTTGCCGTTAATTCAAAAGCTAACTTTTTCTTTACATCCATTGGGTGTTGATTTTTCAACTCTCCAAGTTCTAGGTCAGTTAGGTTTAAAAGAAGGCGGTAAAACTCGGACATTGCCTCATCGGATACTGACATTGTTTTTCCGAAAATATTTTTGGCTGAATCGTTAAACGCAATATAATTATCATAGCTTTTTGACATTTTCCTGGTGCCATCGAGCCCCACTAGTAATGGCATTGTGAGAACTCCTTGTGGGTTCATCCCCATGTCTTTTTGTAATGTTCTCCCAACAAGCATATTGAAGAGTTGATCACTTCCCCCTATTTCAATATCGGAGTTCAAGATCACAGAATCATAACCCTGAATAAGAGGATACATAAATTCCACCATTGAAATTGGCTGGTTGGAATCAAAACGGTTTTTGAAATCATCACGCTCAAGCATACGAGCAACCGTCATTTTTCTGGTTAGATTTAACGAATCAGCAAAAGACATCTTAGAAAACCATTCACTGTTACGCCGAACAGTTGTTTTTGATTTATCTAATATTCTAAAGGCTTGCTCTAGATATGTGCTGGCATTTTGATTAACCTCGTTTTCGGTGAGTTCAGGCCTTAATTCTGAACGCCCACTAGGATCCCCAATTCTCGCAGTATAATCCCCAATGAGTAGTATTGCCTCATGCCCGGCATCTTGAAATTGTTTCAATTTGTTAAAAACAACCATATGACCAAAGGTTAGGTCAGGGCGAGTTGGATCAACTCCAAACTTCACTCTTAATTTCTCCCCCTTTGCCACTTTCTCGGCTAACTCATCTTTACCAATAACAATCTCGGTGTTTGCAAATAATTCCATAGATTTTTGAATACTAAATATACCTCCTACAATGATAAATCATAGACTACGAGCGAAGAATTTACTTTCTTTGTTTTCTTAGTTATGATTGGACTTGCTTTAAAACTACTTCATAGTACCAAATAAGTAGTATTAACCCTATAATTATTCCTCTTCATGACATTAGAAATTGGCACAAAAGCTCCTGACTTCACTTTAAAAACTAAAACGCCAGACGGACTTAGCGATGTTAAACTTAGCGAATACATTGGTCAGAATTCCGTTGTCCTACTATTCTTTCCATTTGCCTTTACTGGTGTATGTACCACTGAAGCTTGCTCGGTACGTGATGACCTTTCCTCTTACGAAAGTCTTAATGCAAAAGTATTTGGAATAAGCGTAGATAGCCCTTTCGCACAGGAAGTTATGTCTAATAATGAAAACCTAAACTTCCCTTTACTTAGCGACTTCAATAAGACAACCTCTTCAGATTATGGAGTTTTATATGATGAGTTTATAGGTTTTTCTGGAGTTTCAAAGCGGGCAGCTTTTGTTATCTCGAAAGAGGGAAATGTTGTTTATGCTTGGTCTTCAGATGATCCAAAACAGTTGCCTGACTTTGATTCTCTGAAAGCAGCAATTTAAATAATACGTCTTCATTACTAGGCCCAAAAGGCATGATCATTCTAGCAAACTGGTCCTAATTCTTTGCACATCATCGTGGACAAAAACATTGCTTATCAAGTCCACGACACACCTGAAAGAAGCTTTATTCGCGTTTCGGACAAAGCTTCCTATCTAAATTGTAGCCCCGTTCGTGATTTTATTCTAAATCGCTTAGAAGCAGGGCAGCTCAATTTTGTTGTTGATTTTGATAATTGTAGAAGCTTAGACAGTACTTTTCTTGGTATTTTGGTCAGTTTAGCAATCAAGGTAAAATCCTCTGGGAGCCTCAGTTTGCTCAACTTGCGCGATAGAAATCTTGAAACAGTCCAAAATTTAGGCATTCATAAAATTGCCATTGTAAGCACGGAGTCTTTCAAGGATATAGATGGCATTCAGGACATAAAGCCAATAAATGAAGAAATGAAAGCCTCGTCCCATTTAATTTATGAAGCCCATAAAACTTTAATGGACTTGAATCAAAAAAATCAAAAACTTTTCTGCGATGTTGTAAAGTTTCTTGAGCAAAAAAAAGAAGAAGGGGCTTAGTCATCTAATATGGAGATCTTATCAGCCTTTTTGGGTATTGTTGTAGCTTCACTTCTTTGGCTCTACCAACACAAAAAATACCGCAAAACCTGCAACGATTTAACAGATCGAATAGTTCGGTTAGAACAGGAAAAAGAAATTGTCGTTAATTTCATGCATAACCTTGCTGTTGCCATTGGAGAGGGCATTGCCAAAAAAGATTTATATCACCGTATAGCCCACACTGCCGTCATAACCACAGGTGCGATGAGTGCCTGTATTTATGAAAAGTTACCAAATAAAAGATTACAAGGCGTTGCCGTAGAGGGACTATTTCCTCCCCAGCGCGGGATTAAAAAAACGGTGGATGAAAATTCTATTGAGCCCAGAGCACGCTTTCTTGAAAAAGTTTTAAATTCCGAAGTACTCGAGGAGGGTGAAGGGATCATTGGTCAAGTTTCAAAAACAGGAAAACCCGTATACATTGAAAATGCCATCGGAGACCCTCGTATTATAAAGCATTCAGACCCATCCCTAGCAGTTCGCTCGATCATTTTTTCTCCTTTAGTTTATAATGATAAAACAATGGGGGTTCTTGCAGTAGCTAACCCTGCTAATGGGCTTGCCTTCTCTGAGACTGATTTCTCTTTAGTAAACTCAATTGCAGAACAATCTGCATTAGCCATACGTAACGCTGACGCCATGAATTTACGCCTTTCTAAGTCTAGAATGGATTCTGACTTAAGGCTAGCCAGCGAAGTACAAGAGCTTTTCCTGACCCAGCATTTCCCTGACTGTAAAGGTTTAGACATTAGTGCTCATTATGTACCCTCCGCACAGGTTGGCGGGGACTTTTATGACTTCAAAAAGCTTAGTACGCATAGGTTTGCCGTCTCGATTGCAGATGTCTCTGGAAAAGGAGTTCCGGCCTCTTTGCTTATGGCGTTGTGCCAAACAAACTTAAGGCACTACCTCACTAAATCTAGACACCCATCCGATGTCTTGAAGAAGTTAAATAGCGAACTTGAAAATCGTATTCGGGATGACATGTTCATTACTGTATTCCTTGCTATTATTGACACCCAGGACAACACTCTTACCTACTCCCGAGCAGGCCATGAACCCGCACTCCTTTCAGTTGGGTCCAATCCTTCTAAAGTCAATAAACTAGATGGCAATGGCATGGCGGTTGGTATGGTCCCTCAAGAAGTTTTCGAGGAAATGATCGAGGACTACTCTGTAGAATTTACACCAGGGAATACTCTTACACTGTACACGGATGGAATTACTGAAGCCGAAAATCAAGAACAGGAAGAGTTTGGTGCAACTAGGCTCAAAGAATGCTTGGAAACCTCTGGCGGACTAACTGCGGGCGGATTAAATTCAAAGATTCTCGAGAATATGGAAAAGTTTGCAACTGCTGATTCTGATCGAGATGACCTAACATTGCTGACGGTTAAACGCGTTTAGATTTCTTTATTTAGCTGATTTTTCCTTCATCAAAATCAATTACATCTGCAAAGGAAACTAAATCTTCTCGTTTTTCAGCTGCAAGATTTCTTTTTACATCGTTGAGTTTTTCTCGAGCCAAGTCGGACATACCCATCTGAACTACTTTTCGGTTCCAAATGTGGGAATGCAACTCCTTGGGAAATAAATCAGTAAGATTTTGATCGATCTCAGCATCACTTTTGCTATTTTTGACACACTCAATTACATCTTCTGGCTCAACTCCTAGATGCAAGCATAAGAATCCATCAAAACCTTTTGTAAAATTTCTTTGATAACTTTTCGGAAGCTCTCCCTTTAAAAACTTTTTAATCTTTGCCAGAAAACGGGGCAAATGAAGAAGGCCGTTCGAGTGAGCCTGGTAAGGGGAAGGTATGTCCAACATAGTTGCCCCTGTTGGTCCATGTCTTAGTTTAGTAATTTTGTTGTTATTCAAATTATAGTGAATTGTATGAAATAAATAAAAATGCCGACACAAAATAATCCACAGGTCATACGAAGAGTTAGCTCGTATCTATTCGAACACAAGTTTCTTTTCTTCACGACCCTTTTTCTTGCTGGTTTAATTACCATATTGGCAGTACTCGTGCCTACATTCATACAAAAGGTCTTGGACTCTATTTTTTACGAATATGATTCCTCCAGATTCACGTTTGTTGAAGGCGTTTCTTTAATTGCCTTTCTTTTCTTTTCTAAAGAAATCTTAAATTGCCTTCGAATCCGTTTTAATAACAAACTTGAACAGAAAGTTATACTTAAACTTAGAGAAGATCTACATACAAAACTGTTGCATCTACCTATCAGCTTTTATGACAAAAGAAAAAGCGGGGATATCTCTTCACGTGTGGTTGAGGATGTCCAAAATGTAGAAAGAGCTATTCTTGATGGAACAGAGCAGGGGATCATTGCCGTGCTTACTCTCTTAGGAGTGACAATTATGATGTTTGGCCAAGAACCGCGATTAGCCGCTTTAGTTTTCCTGCCACTCCCCATTCTGGTTGTCATGGCATTTCGCTATGCAAAAGTTTCCAAAAGAAATTGGAAAGCCGTTAGGCAAACATCAGGAGAACTGAATGCATTGCTCGTAGAAGATATTCAGGCGAATCGGTTGATTCATTCATTCTCGCTTGCTGAAAGAGAAAAAAAACGGTTTCGAAAAATCGGCCTTGAACTTCAAAAGAGGTCACTTAAAGCGATGTACAGGTGGTCCATTCAGGGACCAACTGCAAGTTTTACTTCTTCACTGGGTATACTAGCCGTGGTTGGCATGGGAGCTCACTTGCTCAAAACAGACCCCAATTTTACAACTGGGCAATTTTTTGCATTTTTACTTTATGCAAACATGTTTTACGAACCCGTTAGGCAATTAGTTTCGATCAACAACCTTATTGCAGCTGGGAAAGCTTCTGGCGATAGAGTCTTTGAAATTCTTGACACAAAAGTTGAGATTAACAACCCAAGTAATCCAAAACCATTTCCAGAGAATAATCATGCAATTTCTTTTTCTAATGTTACCTTTTCTTACAATCAAAGGGGTAATATCGTCGAGAGATTAAATTTTAAGATTCCTCATGGCTCAACTACTGCTCTTGTTGGTCCAACAGGAGCCGGGAAAAGTACTATTGCGAACTTACTTCTACGCTATTACGATGTGAGTGGAGGTGAAGTCACAATCAATGGAACCAATGTTCGGACACTTGCTTTAGATAAACTCCGAGAAAACATCGGTCTTGTTTCCCAAGATCCGTTTTTATTTGATACTACTATCAGAAAAAATCTTACCCTTGCTTCACCGCAAGCTAGTATACAAGAAATCGAAAATGCATTAATAGCAGCCAACGCTATGGGCTTTGTTTCTAAACTACCATCTGGTATTGATACTTCTATTGGGGAAAGGGGCATACGATTAAGTATGGGGGAAAAACAGCGCTTAACACTGGCCCGGGCAATTTTAAAGTCGCCTCCAATCATGATATTAGACGAAGCAACATCCAGTGTTGATGTAGAAACAGAGAGAGAAATTCAGCTTGCTCTATCTCGCTTAATTATGAATCAAACGACATTAATCATCGCTCACCGGCTTAGCACTATCCGGGAAGCAGACCAAATCATCTTTTTAGAAAATGGGAAAATTATGGAACATGGAAACCATGAGACTCTCATAAAAAAATCCGGGAAATATTCATCATTCTGCAGTCACCAAGGTAACTTAATCAATTAATGACAACTTATTTCCTTGAGAAATTAAGCAGAAATCGCAGGCAGAAGGAGAATCCCCATGGAAAAAAAAGAAAACAAATCCTAGAAACTGATCTAAGACCACCATCTGTAATTGGACCATATACTTTATCTTCCGCCCAAACCCTCAAGGTTATATTCATGAAGTATTCAATCTCGAGGGCTCGACTGAGAAAATAAACCATTAAAGGCCAAACGGTCCAGCCAATGCATATAAAAAGAAGGGCGAACCACAATTCTCGACTCCAGTCAATTAATTCAATTTTATCATTCTTAGTATCTTGCATAACTCGATTGAAGTTTAATTATAGAACTGATCACTAATTTTCCAATAACGATATGAAATATTTATCACCCACATTGTTTGTTTTTTATTTCCAACCTGTATTTTGATTCCCCCAAACCAAGCCTTAAGGTTTTTGATCATTTAATCAGCCGGTATTTGAAGTTAGATGCCAACACTGCCATGGACCCCAAAAAGGCAAAGGGAAACTCCGTATGGATTCCAAAGATTTGCCTCTTAAAGGTTTAAGAAGTGCAGAATCAGAAATCATCGTAAGTGGTAATGTTGAAGCAAGTGAACTAAGTTTACAGAATTACCCTTCAACTTCAGGATGAAGAGGCAATGCCACCGATACAAAAACCTTAAATGTAAACGTATCTTATTTAGATAAATATTTAATGATAAGACAGCGCAAATTCTTCTTCCCATAGCTGCACAGCTGCTTTGGCTCAATCTTGCTAAAACAAATGTAACAGACGATGTCGGTCCTGTGATGAGAAAATCAAAGAAGGAAGTACGGCTTCAAGCAAAACTTCGAAAAACTTAAATCTATTTGGCCAGAAGTTAATCTAGGATGGGCAAGCTTACCAAACTGAGAAACACACTATTCTAATCGATTTTTCAAAATTTTCTGTTATTCTCAAATTCAATTATTTTCTAGAACTCATCACAACTTTCTAATGTCCAAATATAACGAAGAAATTTACTCGATCTTTGAAGAAACAAAAGCCCTCTTACGTGGGCATTTTATTCTTCGATCTGGCATGAGAAGTGGGCATTTTTTCCAGTGCGCCAAGGTATGTCAGTACATGGATAAAGTATCTCGCCTTGCAACGATTATGATAGAGGAAATTCCTTTTACAAATATCAATACTATTGTTGCTCCCGCTATGGGTGGTCTCGTAATCGGTCAAGAAGTGGCTAGGCAATTAAACGCTCGTTTCTTATTTCTAGAGAAAATTGAGGACCGCCTCGCTTTACGTCGGAATTTTACTTTTAACAAGCAAGATCGGGTTTTACTTGTTGAGGATGTTGTGACAAAAGGTGGAAGAGTTAAGGAAGCTATTGAAATTATTCATTCTTTTGAGTGCTCTTTAGTTGGAGTAACTAGTTTAGTGGATCGCTCCACAACAGACCTTCAACTCAATGCTCCATATTTCGGAATGTTGAAAATGGATTTTCCCACTTATGCCCCTGACTCACTGCCAGAAGAATTATCTTCTATTCCTGCGATTAAACCAGGTAGTTAAGGTAGTTGGAAATTTTTCAAATGACTCAAGGGATTCTGTAGGCATGAAAGAAGTATTTCCCGCGATACCATACATAAAACCTGTTGATTCCTTTTTTCAATTGTTCATTAACCTCCTGTATGGAGCTAACTTGCACACCATTAATCTCCACGATGACAACGCCTTTTTTAAAAGTCTTTTCTTCCCCCGTTGATTTTTCAACGACTAATCCACGTACTTGAACAGGAATTCCATAATCTTCTTTCACTTTCGAACTTAGACTTTTCAAAGAGATTCCTGGTATAAGTAATTTTTCGCTGTTACCTAGCAGATCTAAGGTTACATTCAGCGTTAATTTTCGATTATTACGGATTACAATAATTGGAATGGTTGTGCCCGGTTCAGTTTGAGAGATAGCCAACCTTGACTCATTTACTGAAGAAACCTTAATGTTACCAACCTGAATGATGATATCACCTGGTAAGAAACCAGCTAAATCTGCTGCACTTTGGGAAACTACCTTCCCTACTAATGCTCCATCGATTTCCTTACCTTCGAGCAATTCCACGCCCAAAAACCCTCTTCTGACTGAGCCATCTTGTACAAAGTCGGTTAACACTTTCCGAACCATATTAACTGGAATCGCTAAACCTATTCCAATACTTGCTCCAGTTTGTGATATAATGGCAGTATTAATTCCGATCAACCTTCCCTTGGTATCAAGTAAAGCACCACCTGAATTACCTTGGTTAATCGATGCATCTGTCTGGATAAAATTTTCGTAGGCTCCTCGTTGGCCTCTGAATACATCCAACTCTGTTCTTTTAGTTGCCGAAACGATACCCATGGTAACCGTAAGCCCAATACCGAGGGGATTCCCCGCCGCAAAAACAACATCCCCAACTTGTAAAAGGTCACTATTGGCAAGGGTGACAAACGGAAGTTCTTCTTCAGCCTCAATCTTTAAAACTGCAACATCTGTGGATCGATCAAAACCAATAATTTCTGCAACAAATTCTTGGTCGGTTGCAAGCTTTACAATAACCTCTTCAACGGGATTACCAGTTCGTTGATCCGTAATAACATGGGCGTTTGTAATGACATGACCTTCAGCAGATACAAGCACGCCAGATCCAATCCCTGAGGGAACTTTTTCCATTTCTAAGACCGGTTGATCAATTTCAGGTAAGCCATAGTAGCGACGTAAAAAATTTTCTAAAGGATTAGCACTTCCCCCATATCGCAATGGCACATATTGTTGAGTCGTAACCGATACAACAGCGGGGGTTGCCCCTTTAAGAATCGACGAATAACTGTGTAAGGTACGTTTTGAATCTCTCGGGAGATCAGATGTATCAACTTTGACTGTAAGGCTTTGCTTAGCAGAAAGGCTTATGGATAAAACAAAAAGAAATAAGAAAAACTTGGTCACACTCTTAAAGCGTTGAAATCTAGATCTTTTGTTTCCCTAGTTAAAAGCTCGCAGGATCAAAACCCTTTTATTTCAAATAGCGTAGATATACTATTATCTGTATGAGTCCTCTTGATCGCTTCTCCTAACAAAGGTGCAACACTCATTTGCCTAATAGGAAGGCCGGCAGTATTCATACTCACGCTGTTCGTAGTAATCAATTCATCTAAGTTGCCCTGTTTCAACCTATCTTTACCAGTATCGTTAAGCACACAATGACTCACCAATGCACTGACTTTTTGTGCACCTCGCTCTTTTAGTAATTTTGCGGCTGCCGTAAGGGTGCCAGCTGTTTCCGTCATGTCATCTACGAGAAGAATTTCACGGCCTTCTACCTCACCAACTAAATTCATCGCCTCAACCGTACTTGCACCCGTACGCCTTTTGGCAACAAAACCCAAAGGACAACCTAAGACTTCAGCGTATGCATTTGCCATTTTCATGCCACCAACATCAGGAGAGAAAATTGTTAGATTACTCACATCTTTTGATTTCAATTCATCAAAAAAGACTGGTGATGCGTAAAGATGGTCAACTGGAATATCGAAAAATCCTTGAATCTGCTGGGCATGCAAGTCCATGGTTAATACACGATTTACTCCAGCAGCTACCAGCAAATTTGCTACTAATTTGGATGTTATCGGCACTCTTGGCTGATCTTTTCGGTCTTGTCGAGCATAACCGAAAAAAGGCAGAACAGCAGTAACCCTAGCGGCAGATGCTCGCTTGGCAGCATCTATCATAATCAGTAGTTCCATGACATTATGATTTGCTGGTGAGGATGTTGACTGCACTAAAAATACATCCGTTCCTCGAATATTTTCGTTGTACCGAACAAAGCTTTCACTGTCGGGAAATGAAGTAACTAACACATCTCCCAATGGAACATCTAAATATTCACAAATTTCTTTAGCCAAAGGTTCATTAGACTTACCACTAAATATTTTTAACCCAGTTCCATTTTGCATAATGTTCCCTACTTCTTGGCTTCCATTTGAGCAAACCTATTAAACAAATCTGGGAGTTTTCTTTGTAATACAGACAGTCTGTGAGCTAATTGCACGGGCAAAGCTGGATTGCCCTTCAGAAAAGTACCTGGTGCAACATCTTTTGTAATTCCAGCCTGACCGGCAATCCTTGCCCCTCTACCGATAGTTAGATGACCCGCAAACCCTGCTTGCCCTCCAACAATTACTTGATCCTCCATCCGTACACTTCCCGCAATTCCAACTTGTGCAACGATGAGGCAATCTTTACCGATTTTTACATTATGGCCGATTTGTACAAGGTTATCAATTTTAGTTCCACTACCAATAAGACTTTTATCAAACCTTGCTCGATCAATGCATGAATTTGCACCAATTTCGACATTATCCTCGACTATGACCACCCCAAGGTGAGGGGTTTTTATATTTTCTCCTTTAACCTGCTCGAAGCCATATCCTTCAGAACCAATGACCACTCCAGCATTTAAAATCACATTGTTTCCAATCTCACAGCGAGTCAGGACTTTCACCCCCGGATGAATTTTACAATGACTACCTACTCTTGTCGCTAAGCCAATATGACAATGAGATAAGATTTGAGTGCCTGCTCCTACGCTTGCCTCTTTACCAATATAACAAAACGGTCCAATTGATGCAGAAGGTGAAACTTTTGCTGTATCTTCTACAAAAGCAGTTGAGTGGATACCGGCTTCAGTCACCGGATACATCAAGTTTTCAATAAATTTGCAAATAAGTGCCAACCCGTGGGATGGGTCATTTAATTTTATAAAAATTTGATTTTCTTGGGGATCTTTATCAAAATCTATTGGCACAAGAACAAGTGATGCTTTGCATCCGCTTACTTCGTGCTTGTACTTTGGATTACCCAAAAAGGAAATATCTCCCTGAATCCCATCCGTTAGGGATGAAATCCCAGACAGGCTTTTTAGATTACAATTTCCAACTGTGCTGGCTTGAGCAAACAAGCCAAGTATTTCTTTAAGCTTTAGATCAAACTTCACATTTTAAAAAACAAGAAATAATTTAATTACTTATTCTTTGCAGCATTCAGGGTAAGTATAACATCATTTGTGATGTCCAATTTCTCAGTAACATAAAATACGCCAAGTTGAGTTTCAGAAGAATTAATTACTAAGTCCAAACCTTTAGCGGAAGATACCTTTTTAACAGCTGATCGGATATCAGATAAATGCTCAACAAGCAGGTTACGTTGGCGTTGTGAAATTGTTGCTTTAGCCCGCTTATCATAAGCAACCATATCTTCTTGCTTCTCTTTGGCTTTTTTTAACTTCTCTTGATATTTTACCTTCAAATCAGAACTTTCAATATTTGGATTCTTTAACTTTTCCTCCATTTCTTTGAGTTCTTTTACAATTTTCTCTAGTTCATCACGAAAAATTTCTAATTCCTCCACCGCAATCTTCTTGGAACGATCAAGTCTTTCGCGAGCTTCCTTGACTTTCTGATAGCCATCGAATGTTTTCTGTACATCCACGACAGCTATTTTCTGAGCGTTAAGAAAAGAACCAAAACATAACAAAAATGCTGGTATGAGAAGTCTGAGTATTTTCATAGTAAAATTTTAGCTTGAAATTATTAAAAACGAGTTCCACCGGAAAAATGGAATTGGGGAGAACCACCGGTGTTTGTAGGATCACTTATAGGAAACCCAAGGTCAAGGCGCAAGGGCATACCCATAACCATAATGCGAACACCTAGCCCCCAATTGTCATGCCAACCCTCTTGATCATCTCCGGGTAGAAGCTTAAAGTCTCCTTCTCTCAGGTATCCACCATCGTAAAAAAGAGCAAACCTAAGCGGATCAGCTATTTTAAAAGTATATTCTAATCCAGCATAAGAGTATGAATTCCCGCCTTTAGGCTCCGTTCCGTCTTGTGGCCCAGCATCTCGATAATCCCAGCCCCTAAGATTATATGGCCCACCTAAAAAGAACTTATCAAAAAATGGAACATCTGCATCTTTCCCATTAAATCTGCCCAGTGTGCCGCTTCGACCCATGATGGAAAATACTTGGTCCATGGGATCAAAGGTTCTAAAAAATCTGGCTCCTTGTAATTCAAGCTTTCCGTAATCGGCATCGCCACCAAATATGCCACCTGCAAACTCTTTACGAACCGTAAAAATACTTCCTTCGGACGGAAAGAGAATAGAGTCTCTCGTATCCCGACTAAGGGTCAGTCCAACCTTAGAAATCGTAAGATCAACAGGCTCAATGAAAGAGGGCACTCCTGCCCCCGTACTTACATCATCTATCATCACATCCTCAAAACGATAAAAAAGACGACCCTCAACTAGTTCAAATATTCTTTTTCTGAAATACACTTCAAAGCCAGCACGCATTTCGTCATAGTAGGCACTGTAATAATCAGATTTTTCTCGGAATATTTCAAATCCAGCTGCAAGCCTCCGATTTAAAAACCAAGGTTCTTCCAACGCTAAACGAACTTCATTACTTCTGGAGCCTAACTTTAACCGAAGGCGAAACTTTTGGCCGTCTCCCTGTAAAGGGTGGGGGGTGCGCCAACGCATAATATCAAAATTTCCCTGTCTAAATTCAGCAAACATCATTGCCTTTTCTAAAGTACTGAAACCTACCCCAAAAGAAACATGACCTGTTCTCCCCTCCTCTACATCAACAACTAAATTACGCCGACTATTTTGAAGCTCTGGGTCCTTAGAATTAATGGGTTCATCGTCCAAATTTACTTTTTCAAAAAAACGGGTATTCTTAAGCCTTGCCTCACTCGTTTCCATCCTGACTAAATCAAAAGTCTCTCCTGGAGCCAAAGCGAGTTCTCGGATAATTGCTATGGTTTTAGTTTTATCATTACCACGAACTTGGATGCTATTCACACTGAATTTACTATTTTCAGTGATTTCAAATTTTAAATCTATTTGATTAGTTTTTAGATTTGGCGTTCTGATCGATCGCACTCTAGCATCAAGGTATCCTTTCTCACCATATTTTCTTCGCAGGCGAGAAATTTCACCACTTATTACAGCGGGGGAATAGGGCTCACCTGTTTTAATCTTAAACTTATCACCAGCCTCAGAACCTGAGTCATTCATCAAGAAGTCTTTGCTTAAGACTACGTTCCCTACGATTTTGTGTTCACCGAAATAAGAACGCTCACCTTCTTCTACTTTAATAATTAAATCTAAATTTTTCTTGCCGTGTGGTTTAACCTGTATGCCAGACTGATCAATCCCAACATCTAAAAAACCCTCGTTGCGATAAACCGTTCTTAAATTATTTAAATCTTCCTCTAAAATTGTAGGGCGATATCGGGAACGTTTAGACCAAAATCTCCAAAACCTCCAGGGTGCTGTTTCCATTTCCTCCAAGAGAGATTTAGTCGATAGTAACTTATTACCTACGAACTTTATTTGTTTTATTTTGCGCTTTTCGTTTTCTGTAATCTTAAAAACAATTGAAACATCATTGGTAGTCTTAGCAGTCTGTAAGTCACTTGATACACTTGCGCTCCAATAGCCTTTATCAGTGTAAAGTTCTTCAATAAGAACCTGATCAGCTTTAAAATCAGAATCATCAAACATATCTCCAACACTCAGCGAAATTGTTTTTTCAAGTTTTTTGTCCGACAATTTTTTATTTCCTAGAAAAGATATCTTTTTGATTCTTGGCTTTGCCCGAACTTTAAAAATAAGGGCAACGCCTTTATCTGTAGAGTTTTTCGGATCGTAAAAAACCTTTACATCATCAACCGCTCCAGTTGCCACAAGATTACGAATTGATTTGTCAATCGATGAGGGATCGTAAGCCATCCCTTCTTCAATCTGTAAGTTTTGTAGTAAAAAGGATTTACCCAGTGTCTTTGGGCCTTCCATGGTCACTTCAATCGATATAATCTTTTTACCTTCAGGGATAACTTGGGCCCATAAGATGGCAATGCCAGAAAAGAGCATTAGTAAAGGAAACAAGGGTCGAATTCGATGAATCATATTAATTAATTAAGTCGTGGCTCTCCTTCAAGAACCTCAAACCTCGTAAATTTTCGGCGAAATGCGAGATTAATCCTTCCAGTGGGCCCATTTCTTTGCTTGGCAAGTAGTAGTGAAATGGGCTCATAATCTTCATCTGAATTCGCCGCTTCAGGGTCTTGATCTGCCTCTCTAATATCTTCTCCCTTTCGCTGCTTGCCCAAGAGCATGACAATGTCGGCATCTTGTTCAATTGATCCAGACTCTCTTAAGTCTGAAAGTCTTGGGTCCCTCCTCTCTTTCTCAGAATCACGATTTAATTGACTTAATACAATCACGGGCACATCTAACTCCTTTGCCATGGCTTTTAATCCACGAGAAATATCAGAAATCTGATTTTCTCTCGACTGGGCTCTTACATCGCCGGAAATTAGTTGGAGATAGTCAATGACAATGAGGTGTATTTTTTTTCGTGTTTTTAGTCTTCTTGCTTTGGCCCGAATTTGATTAATACTCAAGCCGCTTGTATCATCAACCCACAAAGAAGCCTCCTGAAATTCTCGACTGATAGCGTTAAGAGTCTCAGCATCTTTTTTAGGGACAAAGCCTCTCCTTAAATCATTCATGTTTACCTTGGCACGCCCACAAATCATTCGCATTGCCAATGAAGTTGCACTCATTTCCAAGCTGAAAACCAAAAGGTTCTTGGGTGACTCTTGGTACTTGGGAGAAAACGCAACATTTTCAACTATATTCATTGCCAAACTTGTTTTGCCAACAGATGGTCTGGCGGCAATCACAATCATTTCTGCAGGCTTAAAGCCATTGGTTAGTTGGTCTAGGTCTTTGTAACCTGAAAGGAGTCCATCCATTTCTTCATGTGACAACATTCGCTGGATTTGCTCCATAGCATGTTGTATTGGCTCCTTAAATGGCACCGATGAACGAACATTTTGCTCGTCACCTAGGGAGCAAACCCGTTGCTCCATACTGGCTAAAAAGTCATCGACATTCCCTTGGATTTGATTGGCACCATCGATGATTTCAAATGCTACTAAAATACATTTTCTCAGGATGGCTTTTTGTTTTACTATATCTAACCAATATGGAGCATGTGCTGTTGTATCGATTTTGGCGGAAAGATCAAAAAGAGCATCTTTTCCTCCAATTGTTTCTAAGTTACCAGCTACTGATAATTTTTCCGCAATAAGTATTTCATCGGCTTCTTTATTTTCTTGATGAAGCTGAATCAGGACATCGAAAATAAGCTGATGGTTGTAAAAATGAAAATGATCAGGGCCAACTGCCTGTTCAATGCACCGACCTATCACTTCTCCAGAGGAGTCTAATATACAGGCGGCTAATAATCCTTGCTCCGCATCAATATTGCTGGGCAAAGATTTACCTTCCACAATAGAAGGCATAGTCGATTTGCCTGGATTACGATTAGATCCTGATTGCTTATTGTTGTGGGAAAGAGAAGGAGGTGATGGCATTCGCTAATAAACTTCCCCGTAACAAAACTTGTTATTTAGTTTCCTCGATAGGATTTTCAGAGACTACCTCAAGCTTAATATCGACGGAAATATCTTTGTGTAGAAGAACATTAACCGTCGTTTGCCCAAGTTCCTTGATCGGAGTAAATTTAGAAAAGTGTCTCTTATCGAGTTTGAAACCTTTTTCGCCAAGCTTCTCTAAGATATGAACTACTGTCACAGAGCCAAAAAGTTTTCCACCCGCTCCAGTTTTCACAGCAACTGCAATCGAGGTGTCATTAAGCTTGGTAGCAATATCTTGCGACTTTTGTAGTTCTTCGGTTTCTCTTGCTGCTCGAGCAACTTTGAGAGCATCGAGCCTTTTCTTGTTCGCATGATTCAGTGGAACGGCTTTACTTCTTGGAATAAGATAATTGCGTGCAAATCCTGGACGCACCTTAACAACATCTCCTTCAGATCCAAGGTTATCAATATGTTCTACAAGTAATACTTCTGTTTGTGGCATAATATGTGTGGGTAAAATTAAAATGGAACGTCTTCGTCTAAATCGGGGTCAGATGTTTTCGGTTCTTCCGGGCTGACTGCTTGTACCGAGGCTTCTGGGGCAGGTGAAGGGGATTGGTTTGTTTGAGTTTGAGAATCCTGTCGAGAATCTACAAATTCAAAATTGTCGAGGACTACACGAATAGCACTTCTTTTTTCCCCTTCTTTAGATTCCCATTGATCTAGCTTCAATCTGCCTTCAACAAATATTGCCCGACCCTTGGTAAAAAAACGGCCAACGGCTTCAGCTCTCGGCCCGAAACATTCAACATCAACAAAGGTTGTTTCGTCTTTTCGGTTACCTTCTGAATCCTTATATGACCTATTTAAAGCCAAGCCAAAGTTACAAACGGGACGACCGTTGGTCATCATTTTCACATCCGGATCGCGGGTCAGATTTCCAATAAGTAAAACTTTGTTAAGAGAAGCCATGAAAAGAAAGAATAGGGTAATTTAATTAATTACAAGCTTTCGATCAAAACTCTATCAACCTTTTTTTCAAGTTTGAGTTTTTTCTTCAGTATATCTGGAGTCGTAGGAAGGCCAGATATCTCGAATTGCAAATATGTACCGCTCGATAATCCGTTTTTCTGAGGATAGGAAAAATCGTGGTTCCCTTGGTTTTCAACTTTGTTAACTTCTCCGTCTGATTCGCGAATAAGTTCACTTAGTTTTGGAATCATTTCATCTGAAGTGCCGTCTGAGCCTCTTGGGTCAAATACGATTGTTGCAAGATAATTTTTCTTATTCATAAGGTTGTTTCGATTTGTTTTTCTTGATTAAAAATATTCATGGTTTTTTCCACACCTGAATCAATAATAGAGTGGATTGCACTAACAAAATGGGGCAATCTCTTACCTAGGTAATCAGATTCCATTTGAGAAAATTTAGATAAAACATAGTCAGAAAGGGATTGATCGGGTAGAGTTTTACTACCAATACCGATTCTTACTCTTATAAGAGGAGTACTTAAAGCAGCCATAATACTTTTTACTCCATTATGTCCACCTGCACCTTTAGTATTCGAAATTTTCAAAACTCCTAAAGGCAAGGTCAATTCATCATGAACAACAACAATACTTGAACCAAAAAAACCATTATTTTTCAGCAGCGATGGCAATCGACTTCCTGAATTATTCATGAAAGTAGTTGGTTTGATAAGTAGCATTTTGTGGCTGCTTCGGTAATTGAATTTACAAATATCTGCACTGAGCTTTTTATCTTGGGTAAAAAAGGTATAATTTTGTTTCGCAAACTCATCTAAGAGCCAAAAGCCTACATTGTGCCGCGTTTGCGTATAGTTTAAGCCTGGATTGCCAAGACCTATGATACCAAATTTTGCCACAGCTCATAGAAAGATAAAGATGTTACTCTTTTTCCTTGGAATCTTCTGCTTCAGAAGTTTCTTCGCCTTCCATAGATGCTTCTTCTTCGGTATCTTCCTCATCTTCAGCACCTGATCTTCCGCTTGCACTGCCAACACATGAAGCAAGGATCATTTCAGGTGAATCCACGTATTCAACATCATCAATTTGCGGGAGATCCTTGATTTGTAAGTTTGAACCAAGCTCAAGGGAACTGATGTCTAGGGTTACTTGAGAAGGCAGGTTACTGGGTCGACATTTGATTTCGATCTCGCTTGATAAAACCTCAAGGATACCGCCTTGGCTCTTTACGCCTTCGGCTTCCCCAGTGATGACCAACGGAACTTTAGTCTGAAGATCTTCCCCGCGAGTGACTTGAATAAAATCAATATGAAGAATTTTATCTTTAATTTGGTCTTTCTGCAGATCTTTAATGAGAACAAGCTCATCCTCTCCGTTTTCACCAAGAAGTCTTAAGAGGGAAGTTGAACCAGAAGCATTGCGTAGAAGCATCCTGGTTTCTTTGTCATCCACTGAATAAGGTTTGTTTATGGCTTTTCCATAAAGGATTACAGGAATCTTACCAGAATTCCTAAGGCTTTTGCAGGCGTTGCGGCCAGATTTCTCTCGTGGTGAAACCTTTAAAGTAAATTCGCTTAGTTCGGACATGATGATTGCGGGGGGGTGTAGAAAAAATGAAAGCGATTATTACTATCAGTTGCCCTTGTTTCTTGCAAGCACTTAACCGCAGTGTTCTTATCAAGTAAATTTCATATTACACAAATGGATATTTCGCTTTTGATACTCAGCTTTAACTAAAGAATCTTCACTCTCATGAAAGGAAGCCGTGGTGACTCTTATTTTACGATAAACTGAGGGTACAAGTAGTCCGACATAATTCCCCTCAGGCGAGAATTATAAATAATGAATATTATCTGTTATCAATAAAAGATCGTAGCATTTGCAATAGGGTACCTGCTGCTATGAAAACTAAAGGTATTTGGCCCCGATGAAAAAAGTTATCTAATATTAAGATTTAAATTAGAATATACATCAGCATAATTCAATTAATCAATCTACCCACAGTAGTTAAACCCATATCTTGCATTGATGAATAAAAAACGAGCAACTTTTTCGTGTTCAATTAGGGAATGTCGATTTCCAAACACTTGTGATTGGAACCAAAAGTGCATGGTAAAAGGTTTAAACGAGAGTTTAAAAGATAAAAAAGTTAAGAAGGCAAAAGAGAAGTCAGTTATCAAAAAGAAGACTTTTTGATAGATACCGGCTGGTCGAGAATTTCTTTGAGTATAAATGCTTTACGAAGAGATTTATTGGACATTTTTAAATCCTCAGTAACCGAAAAAAAAGATTCCCTCTTTTGCACCTCTTGATTGTATGAAAAGACTCGTTCCTCATTCCTATTACTGGCCGATGGAGTGACTTTTTTAGCAAGCACTTTTTCATCTTTTTTTTCTTTTTGAATCGGTAGAGGAGGTGGGCTTTCTGGTGAATATTGGGGGGAAGAATCAACCTGTGAAGGGTTACTAAAATTCTGCCAAGCTTCTTTAAGCACATCCTCTAAGCTGGCACTTTCCCCTTTGGAGTCCTCCTGACCGAATTCTTTTTTCTTTGAATTTGATTGAGGAACAGACGATTTTTTTTTGGTTAATTTACCAATGAAAGAGGCAATAACTAGACCAATTATTAAAAGGGTATCTAGAGGCAAATCCTGCATATTAGTGAAATGACTGGCAATTTAGTTAGAAGTTTCCTCAATCTACACCTTTAGATATACTCTCTCTCATTTCAGTGTCAGCCTCTACATTTCTCAATCGATAATAATCCATCACGCCGAGGTTACCGCTCCTAAACGCTTCCGCCATAGCAAGCGGAATTTGGGATTCGGCTTCCACTAGCTTTGCCTGCATTTCTTGAACCTTAGCTTTATTTTCTTGCTCTAAGGCGACCGCTGCCGCTCTTCTGATTTCAGCTTGGGCTTGCGCAACCTCTTTGTCAGCGGAAGCTTGCGAAGAACGTAAGGCTGCTCCCCGATTTTCACCTAAATCAACATCTGCTATATCAATGGAGAGAATTTCAAAGGCTGTTCCTTGATCTAAGCCACGGTCCAAAACTTTTTCGGTAATGGAATTTGGATTTTCAAGGACAACTTTATAATTTTCTGAAGAACCAATAGTAGAAACAATACTCTCCCCAACTCGGGCAATAACAGTTTCCTCTTGGGCACTCCCCACATATCTATCCAAATTACTCCGAACCGTTACCCTTGCCCTTACTTTTACTTGTATGCCATCTTTAGCTACGCCATCAATTGTTTGGCGGCCTTCAATCACACAATCAATGATTTTGGGGTTAATAGAAGTCCTTACAGCCTCCAAAACTGATTTGCTTGTTCCCCTCGTTGCTAAATCAATTGCACACGCACGATCCCATTCCAAAATAATGTTTGCCTTAGACGCAGCGATTAGAGCTTGAACTGTTTGCACTACATTTCCTTCCGCAAGATAATGAGCTTCCAATTGGTCGGTCTCAATAGGAATACCTGCCTTTACAGCCGTAATCCTGGCATCAACAATTAGGCCAACTGGTACTCCTCGAAGTCTCATGGCAAGTAAAGTGGTAAACCCAACGGTTGCCTTTGAAAGAAAAGCTTTCAACCAAGTGTTGAAAAACGACATGATGACCAAAGAGACAACAAGTCCGATGACCACGAGTAATCCGATAATAATCCATTCAAACATAATACTATGGGTTAAAGTTAAATCTTTTGATGGTTAAAATGTGTTCCGAGGTCAACCCTTCTCCTCATATTTTTGCTGCACAAGTATTTTAAAGGTATCTACTCCAGTTACCTTTATTTCCGTGCCTTTGGGTAAAAAACCGCTTTCACTGTAAGCATCATAATCCTTAGCTTTTACTTTCACCAACCCTTCAGGATGAAGATCCGTCACAGTAAGCCCAGGCAAGCCAAGTAAATCTCCTTCTCCAATTGATGCGTTGCTGGTGCCTCCAACGGTTTTTTTAAGAAACAGGTTTTGGCCAAAAGGACTTTTTGATAACCATTTAAACTCAATCAACACCAAAGCGAGAGCACCCAATCCACTCAACAGAAAAGTTAAAGAAGGTGCAAACCACCCCCCAAACTCTAAGAAGGAATAATAGGCAGCAACGATCAGTCCCAGGAAACCCAAAATCCCAAGCAATCCCCCGGGAACAATTGCTTCAAATGCAATAAGAGTATAGCTTATTATTATAATACTTAAAATTAAAGTCATGAGGAAACTTCCTCTACAATTAAATCCATCGATGCGATTTTAATAACTTTAATTTTCTCTCCTTTTGCAATTCTACCATGAACCGCTCGGGCTTCATAACGCTTACCATTAATTTGCACCTGACCAGATGGAAATAATTCTGAAACTGTTCTACCGACCATTCCCTCTGTACTCAAAACCGATTTTATAGCTTTAGAATTAGATGGAGCATCTCCTAGCGTTTCACTTAAAACTAGATGATTCCATAATGGAGTTTTAGGCAGTATCATAGAAAGTAAAACACCTATTGTTATTGCGATACCCAAGGACTGTAAAAGTTCCCAAAAGGGCAGGCGAAAAACTTCAAAACTCCATGTGAAATCCGGCGTAGGCCAAATATCAACCATTGCCCAAAAAATAGACCCGATCATCATGAAAAATCCAATAATCCCAGGAATAATCAAACCTGGAGCAAGAAAAATTTCTACCAAGATTAAGCATATTCCAAGCAAAAAAACGATGAGTTCTTCTTGGCCTGCAAGACCCGCCACATATTTTGAGCCAAAAAAGACCAACAACAAAATAATTCCCAATACCCCAAAGACCCCGAAACCAGCAGTCTTGAACTCTACAAATATGCATACCAAACCGATACTTAAGACAAGGGGTGCGATCCCATTTAACCACAGCCCTGCTTTCTCAGCCCAATTTACATTCATTTCTATAATCTTATAATTTCCAGCACCCCACTTTTTTAGCAAAATTTCATCGTAAGTCTCAAAAACCCCAAAACCTAGCAAGGGAGCTGGAGGACTGCCATAAAGTTGGCATGCCTCTTCACCTGTTAATGTAAGAAGTTCTCCCCTCTTTTTGATAAGACTACCATCAGTTGCCTTGATTGGATCACCTTCGATAATCAAACTTTCATTTGCATCCATCATCGCAGACATCACCAGAGAGCGATAGCGATAATCCCCCGCATAGTTCCTGATTTTTGCTTTGAGATAAGAATTGATTTTCCGCTTCATCGAAGAATCAATATTACTACCTCCGCCACTAACTGCCTCTGCTGCACCAATTTGAGATTTAGGGGAAAAAGCAATTTCACTAGAAGCAATTGCTATGTAAGCACCTGCTGAAATCGCTTCATCATTAACATAAGTAATGATTTTTCCCTTAAATCGTTCCAGGTTACTAATAATTTCTTCCATTATTTCCAAAGTTACCCCAAGTTCTCCGCCTGGTGTATCCATATCCAATATTACAATATCAGCTTTTTCCTGAATCGCACTCTTCAATCCACGCCTAAGAATATCAAGAATGGGAGGTCCAATTTGATCCTGTACAGGGATAACATATGCAATATGAGACTTTGCTTGTGAAGAATTGTCGTCAGAGTTGACGCTCACATTTCCATCAAGAAAAGGCTCTGAAGAAATTGCGGCTCTCACTGTGTTGACAAATATCAACATAAAAAGCCCGAGAAGATGGGGTGTGAATTTAAAGTTCAGTATCATAGTGGGGTCAAATTACATCTAATGCTATAATTGGCATTGCGCAAAGTCGAAAGAAACTTCAATTCATAGGTGATGGAAAAGATCACCTATCAAAACCATGAAATAAGACGCTGGGATGTAGGACCCTCTACCTTTTTGGCATCTCCAGAAAAAGGGGCTCAATTACTAAATTGGCATGTCAACATGAGTGATGGCTCGGTACGCGATGTTATTCACTGGCCTGAAGATATACAGGGCGAAGAGCTTAATAAGGTTGGTGGAGGGATACCCATACTCTTTCCCTTCGCAGGAAAATCATACTTAGAAGGTAAGCAGGATTATTGGAAGTTACCTGACGGTCGTCATGCACAAATGCCTATGCACGGCTTTGCCAATCGTGCAGATTTTGAAGTGCGTTCGATTGATAAATCAGGGTTTGAAATGGAAATGGTCCAAACAGAGGAAATGAAAAGTTTCTACCCATTCGATTACAATTTTACAGTCATATATCACTTTCTTGAACTAACCCTACAAATCAGTTTAGTTCTTGAGAACGAAGGCCGTGAGCCAATACCATGGTCAGCGGGCCTACACCCCTATTTTCAAGTTCCCTGGAGAAAAGGTTTATCGCTTTCTGATCATAACCTTTCAATTGAGGCAAAAAAAGTGTTTAAGTATCAAGAAGGCGGTATGATGGTGCCGAAAAGTAATAAGACACCTGTGCAAAAGTTAAATGATCCAGAGTTAGTAAATAATGTTTTTTATGAATTAAATATGCCAAAAGCCGAAATCTCTCTTCTCAACGGAGAAGAAACTATAAGAATTTCTGAAGTTGGTGGACCAGAAACGGGTACAAGACTTACTTTTGTGTCTTGGACTAAGAAAAACGAACTCTATTATTGTGTTGAACCATGGATGTCACCGCCGAACTCAACCGAAAATAAAACCACACGTACGGTAGCGCCAGGGGCGCGAGATGAATTTACCATCGAAATCGAACTTGCTTGAATCTGCTTGTTATAAGTGTGCGAATCAAGGTAAGGCGTCCAGAACGCCATCCCAAAATTCAATCCTCTTTTGTATACTACGTTCAGCCTGAGAAATTACCTCTTTCTCCTTAAGGCAATCACCATCGCATAAATTATCAAGAAGACGATGAGCCATTGGTCCATGGTGATCACCGTCTAAGACTGCATGCCTTTCAAGATAATACTTGAAAACAGGAACGTCACTTGATGTTAAATCTGTTTGAGAAAGAATTCGCTTAAACATCAAAGGAACAACACTTTCTCGAGCAATTGCAAATGAAGACGCTATTTCATGAGTTTTACCCTGAGAGATGGTTTCAAAAGTATGCTGCATAAACAAACGAGAGGGTTCAGGTAAGTCTGATGATTGTAAGGCGACCTCTATTCCATCAGCACTTACAAGTTGTAAAAATCTCTGTAATTTGATCGTAGGGCAATTAACTTCCCTCATAGAGTCTAAATATATTTCAAAATGACTTTTATAGGAAGTATCATTTGACTGTGTAAAGGAGACATCAGATTCTTCTTCCATTACAATTTCATTAATGAAACGGACGAGGAGACCATTGGGGTTAGGAAGCCACGGTGATCCACTTGGGACAAGGTCAAGTTGTAGTTTTTTGAGTAAAGACATAAAATCCCACACAGCGTACACATGGTGACTCATAAATATCCTTAATTCCGAGAGAGAATTGATCCGAGTAAAAATTGGATGACATTCAAGATCACGCTTTAGATTTGTTAATGAAGAAATATCCATAAGATGAAGGTTAACAAAAAAAACCATTTACCCAAATACCAAACAGAAGGAATAGTTGATGACTAGTAGAGTAGAATGAAATGCAACTGTATATTTTTACTCAATAAAAATTTCTACACTAAATATTTACACTAAATTTTTATAAGTTAAAAACATGTATAACAATATTTTATACAAAATCTAATCTAAATTTTAGATTCTGTATATCTAAATTAAAATTCAAGAATTTAACTACTCATCCAATTGTCCCAACGATTCGAAAGTAAACTTTCATCATCAAAAGTGGATTTTTTAGGAGTAGGCATTAGCGATTCTTTTTGTTTAAATTTCGGCAGTATATTACGCTTCTTTTCAGACTGAAGATATTTTAAAAGTTCAGACTTCAACATTGAATACCGACTGCGGGGATTCTCAGGACAATCTACCATCGCCTTTGCCTCGAGCATGTCTGAGACAAAATATTTAAATTTAAAACAGTTTTTCCCATTTTTTTTATAAAAATAACGAGAATTGCCATCAACCTTTGGGAAATCAGTCTTTGGAAAATTTTCAATAAGTAACTTCCAGAATTCGAAATTCTTAAACACATAAGTTTCATTTTCTTTTTGTCGCCTGAGTAATTTAAGTTGTAATTTCAACAATTTAATATCTTGGTTTAATGACTTACAAAAGAGATCGAACTTTGCATTACTATTATCAAATAGATCTATATTTTTATATTTGATTATCTCTATTTCTTTTGTGTAACTCATTTGTTTTAAAGGAATTCATGACTATTTTTTACAGACTTTGTGTGTAATAACTCTAAATAATTATTGACATATATCTGTTATGATCAAGTTAAATATTTCATAATTCTTAATATCAAATTAAGGGTAATGCCCTGAACCCTCGGAAGTACTTTTAAAATATCGTAAATCTTAAGATGTAACAGCAACATACAAGCTTAAGCTTGTACTTATATCATACAATGCATATAGATTCAGCATCTTGAAGTTTTTCCTTCATCTATTATTGGTAGTACTAGTAAGTAGTGCGAAAAATATCTGCCATGGTGTGGAAACCCTTGTACCTGAAAATCCCAAGTACCGAGTGGGTCCAGGTATGAGTGACCTTTTCGAATATAAAAGCTTACCTTCTGCTTACGAGGCTACCAAGAATCATTTACATGTAGGTTTTCGTTGGCAACCCTATGAAAGTAGACCAAAAAGTTCTGTAGCCGACATAGAAAGAGAAATTGGTAGTATAGCCAGTTATGCTAGCTTTTGGTTTATGTCGCTTCATACTCTTCCAAAGGAGAAAAACCTAGATTTTAAGAATTATCCATCCAAAGAAGCCTTAGCGATTCGACATGCAGTTAAACTGTGCAAACGCAAAGGGATCAAAACGGAATTAGTTTTGTGGCAAGTGCCATTGTGGATGAATGGAGGAACAAGCTATGCAGATTTTAACAAAGTCCCGCCCGATGAACAAGCCATCTACGATATGGTTAAAGCTACCGTTACATGGTTTGGTGAAGATGTTGATTACTATTCTATCTTTCACGAAGCTAATCATCCAAAGTATTGGGAAGGTACATGGGATGAGTTAATCGAGTTGTTTATGTTACCGGCAGCTCGAGCAATTCGTGACTACTCAGAAGAAACAGGAGATAAGAAGATAGTTTCTACTGCTGGCTTATCCCCATCACGCAATTGTAAAAAATGGTACGATATTCAATTGGATTACCCTGAACTTATGGGTCTGATTGATAATTTTGCCATTAATCTCAGCGACTTTAATAACGGCTGGGGAGGTGGTCTCCTCACTTGGGTAAGTTCTGTATGGGATCAACTTGACTATATGGACCAGAGACTCAAGGAAGAGGGCTATGACGACAAAGGATTAGTGGCGGCCGAGAGCTGGATCTGCTGGGATGGCGAACGTACACCACACGGGCCAGAAGGCAGTGGTGATACAGTAGAATCAACCTTGCGACTCTTTGGGGAATGCATTCAGCGGGGTTTAAGTTTAACGAATCTACCATGGTCAGACAATCACAGTGCCTGGTCCATGGGTCTGACCAAACGGCTAGACTACAATGGTCAGCTTGCAGTATTGGGTGAAAAATTAAACCCTAACTTTACCGGTGGTGCTGCGATTGCTACCCGCAAGTTAAACCTGATTGGGAATGACAATAAACTAGTCATCAAAAATAATTCTCCCTCATTTAATGGTAGCGATTTTGGTGCTCCCTATGCAGTACCAGACGACCCCAATCACACACACTATTACATATGGCGTTGGTATGCACAATTGTCTGCCGGCCAAAACGAATGTATCCATCACGCAATTGCTGGAGAAGAGGGAAATGACATAACGATTACAGGAATAGAAGAAGATAAATTGATGAGGATGAGTTCATATGACCGAACCGCAAAACGATTTATTGTCCTTTTAGCCAAACGAGAAGCCAAAGAAGCACCAAATAATTTAACGATATCGATTCCTGCAACCATTCAGATTGGGGCTCGCTATAATCAAGATAAAAAGTTTACAGGGGAAGGTTTCAGTGAAGGCGAACAGATTTTGGTAAGATGGATAACAGAAGATGTCGAAGCTAAAACTGGCTATCGTAAAAATGTACAATCTGGAAACTCCTCTCTTGTAGTTGTGACAGACGGACTACTAACTGTAAGCTTACCCGATACCCGTCGCTTAACTTCCTTAGTTTTTGAGTCTCCAAAACACTAACCTAGCCTAAAATCAGTACTTTTAGAAAATAATTTACTCTGTCAATTCTTCCCCAAAATCGTATTTTCAGTTTTAAGAAGATCGGTTGACGAGAGAAAAGCGTCATTATTAAATATTGGAATGAATAATCATTCCAAAAGACCTTTATTTGTTCTCCTTTTTATTACGCTAGGTAGAATTAATATTCAACCACATCAATTGAAATGGCTTGGAGTTTTGGCATTTACTTTTTACATCTTGTCTCTTGCATTAAATGCAAGTTTCAAGATGTCTATTGAAGGCCCACCAGGCTCCAAGTATGCATTTGGAGATGAGTTTACCGGATCTGAGCTTAACCAAGAAATCTGGGGATTGGGAATCAATAAAAAGAATCTTCAAAACGAGGGCGTAGATTGTATTTACAAATTAGAAAATATTACTTTGGATAATGGACTACTTATCTTTACCCAAAAGCGGGAAACCATGCCTATTACCGGCAAGACATGGTCAAAAGAAAGAACTTTTAATTATTCCTCCGGTGGGGTGCATACCCGGAAAGATTACGCACTTCGCAATAACATGTATTTAGAACTGCGTTGTAAACTTCCACAAAATAATGCGGGGTATGGTGCTTTTTGGACGATTTCTAACAAAGTTGGAGACTGGTCGCCCGAAGATCTCCTGGAAATTGATATGTTCGAATTTATTGCTGACAGGCAAAAAACGAGATTATGGAGTGGATTGTGGTGGCACGATTTTAGAACTGAAGAAATTCATCAAGGTATCCCTAAGGAATCTATGGTAAAACGTTCAGATGATCATTTCTTTATTAAGCAAAGAGTCTACAAAGCCCATCACGGACATGGTCACCAAATCAAAGGAAACACAGTCAATTTTTACGAGTTTTTTACCTTTGGTTTACGGGTTACTGATAGTGAATTCTTTTGGTATCTTGCCCAAGACGGACCTGCATGGAAGTCTGAACCTTATTTTAAGTTTTCCGGTGGCAAGGTGCACAACCGAACTTATGGAAAAGTCGAAGATTTTGAGTGGACACGGAAAGTTCCTAAAAATTTAAACGCACAAGTTAATTTAAATTATGCGATGCGAAATGCACAGTGGGCCGGTGGGCCAGTTAGGGATAAACAGCTCCCTTCTAAGATGTATGTTGATTATGTGCGAGTCTTTAAACTTAGCAAAAAGTAACCACTTATATTAGTAAAAAAATGAAAATCATAGAGTCTTGGGACTCATGATTAATCCGTGAACCACAATGTATGCAGGAATTTAGAGAATGAGCAGAACGATAGCCACCTTGCCCAAAGCTGTCTTCCGGCTAAGAACAGAAGTAACCGCAGAAACTAAAAGTATAGGAAGCCAAACTAGCGGTCCTAAGGGAAGGACTCCGAGCATACACCCCCAGCTAACCACTGCATGTGATAGGGCACACATTCCAAGTTTATTTCCTTTTTTATTATATTCTTTTTCTTCAATCATAATATTTTTTTATTCGATATGGTCATACAGATTAAATTAATTTGGGCACCCATTCGTGACTAGAAGAGGATGTTTGCTTCAAGTTATCCAAATAAGAAACATACTATCACATCAATTGAGGTAAGGGTTGTACTTTCTTAATTGTGCTGCTCCACAACTTGAAATTGATAATATCGTTAAAACACAAAGATGTAATTTTCAACTTTTTATAACTTTTTTCGTACGCTTGCACCTATTTTCTAGAATCCTTCCCAAAACCAAAAAACTTATCTATGCGACTCCAGTAAATTGGTTGAGGAGTTTGAAATAACCAATTTAAAATTCGATGAGCTATGGCAGAAGCTAGTATGAATCCACCGATAACCATAATTACAAAAAATGCACCTCTACCTTCAATTTCATATCCAAAATTCGGATTCGTCCAAGTAGCAAATAAGAAACCAGTGCATGGAAAAGTCCAAATGATTAAAAGAAGCACTCTTCTAAGAAGCACTAAAATCTTTTAAAGATCGTCACTCCTCAGGCACGGCCTTTTGAATGTCGCCTACAGAAGATTATTCGGTCCGTCCTCTGTAGGTCGAGTTTGCACTGGTGGACCTCTGCATACCTCCTAAAGCGACCGCTTTCTTGCGCTTCGCAGCGATCTGCATTTTGCTTTCACCTGGGTTCACATACCATTCGCTGTCCGTGTGGGCCTCGGTAAAGATCTGTGAGATTCTGTTAATTATGTCCGGATGGTCTCTTGCCAAATCGTTTCGGCAGTCTAGGTCCTGGAAAATGTCGTACAACATTACCGGCTTGGAGGGATGTTCACTGTATGCCCACCATTGGTTCATGCGTACGCTTTGCGCGTGCTGCGAAAATGTTCCATTTTCCCAGTACAGGTATTCGTGTGTCCGCTGCTCGTTTGGCCTTGCGAGCAATGTCGGTGCAAAACTGATGCCGTCTGTTTTCGGGGGAATGACACCGGCAAGATCGGCCGCCGTTGCCAAAACATCATACAGGGTGCAGATATGGTCATTTTCTCCTGCCTTAATCTTATCCTTCCAATAGACGAAAAAGGGAACTCGCATACCACCTTCATGGGTTGAAGCGAACTTCCCTTTTGGCCATGGACCTTTGTTTTTGAACAGAGGATCATCCTCATGTAGAGGTCTACCGAAGTACCCCCACTGGCTGTATCCATTGTCACCGGCAAAGAAGATTATGGTGTTATTCAGGATCTCAAGCTGCTCCATCAGGTCAACCATCCTTCCAACGCCGCGGTCCAGGTGGCCGAGCATGGCTGCCCATTCCTTGTGTTTCAGGCCCCAAGGCTTGTCTTTGTAGGCTCCAAGGTCGGGTGTGATACACGGGCCGTGGGGAAGTTGGGTTGCGTAGTAGAGGAAGAAAGGCTTGTCCTTGTGCTCCGATATGAAATTAAGGGCCTCCTTCTGGAAAAGGTTCTCGGAGTATTTTGCCGCGTCAGCATCCGGGATGCCGTCAGGAACGAGGCGCCCGTTCTTGTCATATATGTTCATCACATCGTCCAGTCTGTCTAGCGGGCGCCCATTGTAGGTATTAACAC